>Ga0123354_10010754_pt1 | contig 14121 bp, 10 predicted proteins | sample TergutLab28metaG_2_FD_97872 | JGI IMG/M metagenome (GOLD analysis project Ga0123354, IMG submission 97872) | Labiotermes labralis P4 segment gut microbial communities from Petit-Saut dam, French Guiana - Lab288 P4 | ecosystem: Host-associated > Arthropoda: Insects > Digestive system > Gut ... | reverse complement strand
TCTCCATCAAAGAAGAAGGCAAAGACAGTGCCATCAGCTGCGAAGGTGATGGGCACAGTCTTCTGGGATGCAGAGGGGTTGATTTTGGCCGAATTCCTGGAACCTGGGCAAACCATCACTGCTACTCGTTACGTCCAGACACTGCACAAGCTCCGTCGTGCATTGCGCGATAAACGTCCGGGACGAAACATCATCATCCTGCATGACAACGCTCCCCCCACGCCGCTCGCCTCACATCGGAAGCAATTGCAAAGATGGGGTGGGAAGTTCTACCACACCCCTCCTATAGCCCTGATCTGGCACCCTCCGACTACCATCTTTTCGGATTTATGAAGGATCAGCTGCGCGGACAACGTTATGAGACAACGGAGGCAATTCAGAAAGCAGTGCATCAGTGTCTTCGGATGGCTGGAACGGAATTTTACAGAAGGGGAATATTCAAACTCCCAGAACGCTGGGAGAAATGTGTACAAAGAAGTGGCGATTATGTGGAAAAATAAAGAAAGGTCTGTAGATTAAGGTAGTGTATTTGGTTTGTCAATAATAAAGTATGTTACTTTGCAAAAAATTGTTGCTCATGACTTTCGGTAAGACCATCGTACTTTTGGTTAAAATGAGACATTATTGACAGGACTATGTGTGTTTCTGTACACATCTCCAATGTAATTCGTTAAGTATTCATCGGAGAGGGCCGTCTTTCGAGCAAAAGTCGTAGTCAGAAATTAAGTACGGCTGTTATATCCAGTACATTTTCCCCTTACCTCTTCCGGTTTTCGAAGTAATTAAACAAAATGGAATGATTGCGCCAGGGTTATTTTACTCTGTGTATGCCCATAGTTCCTGATCTTTTAAACTTTGTACTTTGTTTTGTAAACTTTATGATTCCATATACAACATTACTTTTCAACCTTCGGCTTTAGAAAATAGTGAAGCTTGAAGAAATGCAATTGGTGGGATGCACAAAGTCCTTTACTTTGCTATGAAGACGGGGTACTCCCCGTTTTACAAATAACGCTCTGAAGACCGATCCAGTCATATAGCCATTAGAGTTTTTTTTTTTTTTTTTGAAGGAAATGAAGCTTAATTCAATATGATAAGAGTGAATTTACTGTAAAGAATTAGGTTTGATTATTTGTATGTATCCAGTCACCTAACCTAATGTATCTTAAAGAATTTCGTATGGAGGGCGTGGTCTGAAATCGTGTAGCAAAGGACAGGGACAAGGTGCGAACTATTATGTATACGCTAATGAGCTTTTGGGTTCCATAAAGTGCGGGGAACTATTATATTGTCAAGAAGGAATCTGCTCTCTGGGCTTGATTTAGAGTTCGGCAGTCGCGGGCCATGCATATAATGACATTCTTAGGAAGGATAGTTCCGGAAGTGTCCGGACCGACTCTGGAACATGTCTAGTCTCATACGAATTCAGCTGTTACCTCGGATATGAAATAGCTGGAGGTTGAAACTGATGACTGCACCTCTAGCGCTAAGCCAGGTGTCCACAGATTTTAAAAATATATAGAAGCCCCCACCAATGTGACCTGGTACTCGGGATTTGAACACCCCATTACACGTGGAACTTTATTTCAGCGACCCATTTCACCTTCGCGACTTGCTGTACAAGGACAGAATCAATTGACCTTGTATTCAGCATTGCCCATTGTCTACTCCTTGTTTCAGCAGTTGCCTTCCATACCTTTTTCTAAATACAGCAAGCTGTGGTAATTTGCGAATATTTGACTGCGATCCACGAACGACGTGTTGAGCGTCTCTGTTCAGATCGGAAGTGCAGCGATCCGAAATGGTCAGAAACTTTATTCCGCACGTGTTGTTGTTTCGAATGGCTTTCTGTTCCGGGATTTCTATTCTGGAACTGGGACGAACAACTTACCATCAGTTTACGTTCTTGAACACCATTATAGGAGCGCATTTAGGACTAATGTTATGTGTTTATGCTAGCCGAATTGAAAACGATACCTTCAGACCGTCTGCTCTGTTTATTCTTTTCTACTGCCGTTGAACGTTAAGATACGCACACTTCACAGAAATGGGAACGCTCGTCGGCATTGCCATTTAACATTTAGATAAAACAGGATGGGCTTAAAATTAGGAAGCACTTCAAGTATTGACAGGTCGTCCACCTGCAACGTGGCCATCAGTAGTTGGATTTGACCTCTTGCATCGTCACAAAGTGAGAACATAAAGCTATCTTTATTTCTTGTTTGTTTCCACCACTCGCCTTTCATTTATCGTTCCTTCTTCTTGTGTTTTTTATTTCTTTATCTGATATCCGTTCAATTACTTCCTTTTATTCTGTGTCTGTTGCCGAGATTGAGAATAAGTGAGGCTGTACCTTTCCTCCTGAAGAATGAGATGGGAGGGGCATGTAGCACGTATGGGGCGAGGAGAGGTGTATACAGGGTTTTGGTGTGGAAACCTGAGTGAAAGAAACCACGTGTAAGACCCAAACTAAGATGGGGGATAACATTCAGATAGAAGTGGGATTTGGGATGGGGGGTATGGACTGGATTGATCTGGCTGAGGATAGGGACAGGTGGCGGGCACTTGTAAATGCGGTAATGAACCTTTGGGTTCCATAAAATGTGGGGAATTTCTTCAGTAGCTGAGAACCTGTTAGCTTCTCAAAAAAGACTCTGCTCTCTGGAGTAAGTAAGTCAGTAAGTAAATAAATAAGTAAGTACCTCTCCTCCCCCTATATGCCTTCATGGCGTGGACAGATACCTTTACCATTGTGCTTTCTGAATGCACATTAGTAGACAGCGAGCAGACGTGATGGGTGGCATGTTGACGATACACACTTCTGCAGAACTGTCAATCTTTGCTTAGCTTATTTAAACGTGTAGGCCTATCCTGTAACTGTGAGTGGTAGAAATTGTATTGAATGTCGCGAGGTGCTCCTCAATAAAACGGATGACCCTTACGTAGTGAATTACAGCATAATGTTATTTCGGATGCTAATTTATTGTCGATTTATGTCAGCTCAAGGGCGCAGATGTAAGCGTACCGATATTTCACACACGAAAGTGACACCATGTTGATACAACCTGCTCGTGTTTGCTTGTCTCCAACATGTAAGTATGCACATGTATTATTAGCAGGTCCTTGAGGTCTCATGCTTGCTGAGGAGAGACTACGTGATAAGTTGTGACCCTGGCCGTGGTTAGTTTCAGCCCTTTATTTTTTATCTGGCACCGCACCAGAGGCATGGTATTTTGTTTGAAATTTAATATTGTACTTGAACGTGACTTTCAGAATGTTAGACCAATTCGAACAGAGGACTGCTTTGTTTATGTTACAAATGACTCACCAAGGCATGGGACCGAGTTTACGGATGCTTGGCATGGTTCCACTGGTGTTGGCGGATGGTGACATCGCCAGTGACACTTGTGCTAGTCAAGGTACAGCTTTTCAGCACGTCTGTAGATGACAGTCAAAGCTGTATTGCGTACTTTAACTAGCGTTTTGATTTTGACTTTTACTTCACTTTCGTAGTGCGGACTTGAGCTGCCTAAATTAGCGATCGTGACAAAGAAGGTTATACAAATTACTGTCAGTCTGCTATTTTATATGTACTGAAAGGCCTTTTGTATTTCCGCATGTGTTGGTTTTCTTCCCCAGTTCTGACTGAGGTTCCTGACCCAGTGCTGGAGCGCTGTAACATAGGCCACCATCGCTTTTTGCTCACCTTTCTCATTCAGCCCCGTAATAATTTTACGGTTCGGCGGTATATAATCCATCCGGTTTGGTAAGGAAACTAAATTAGTTTAAATTGCTATATGGGGTATAGCATTTGATGACAGGGTCACATTGGTGCAAGACTGGTATCTGTAGAACACAAAACGATATTGCTTCACACCCTCTTGAGTAAAGGTAACTGTAAAGGTAAAGTTCGCCCTAAAACAGGCCACGAAGGCCAAGAGGGGGAGTAGAGGTATAGCTGTACTCTTTCTTTAACCTCAGCGCTAGATGGGGTGGGTGGTCAGCGCCACGCCCTGGCCACTTTAGCCCCGAGAAAGGCCCGGTACCCTTTGTGTAGGAGGCTGGGTGCGCCCCACGGCCGGTCTGGAAAGGTGTGAAAAATATCGCCCCCACTGGGATTCGATCCCCGGACCGTTCAGGCCGTAGCGAGTCGCTATACCGTCTACGCTATCCCAGCTTCGCAGAGTTCATTACACATTTCGGCACCTAATTTTATTGTCAGATATTTTAATTTCAATTGTTTATGGCAATATATCCACGTACGTACAGGAAATTGACTAGCCGTTATGAAATTGTATAAAACGAACCCGGCACACTCTGTAAACAGACATTATTCGTTATTTAAAACTCAGCATGTTTCGCGTCATTAGCCGTCATCTGGGATACCACTGGTAACATTGGAAGCTTCTTGAGGCCATTCCATTAACAGCCAACCAAGATGTGACGTTAATTTGTAGTAAGGCTTGCAGCTTATACGCAAACTACTGATGGCTAGTGGCTGTTATTGACTGTATGGTGCCTAGTACTTTTTGTCATTTGGGGTGTTAGTCGTGTGGTCAAACACTTCCCTCCATTTTTAGCAACCTCAAGTCCATGATCACCTTCACATAACCCACCACTGAGCCAAGTGAATTCAGGCCATCTTCGCACATCTGTTTCCTCAAGGTCGATGCGCAGCCTATCTAAGACGAGGTCTGCAAAGTGTAGAGAGGCTTTTCGTCGACTCATAGGCCCTGGGCGGGCGTAGATGATAGTGTTACCTCTCGCCCGCCTGCCCACATCGCACTGTACGATGGCGACTGGCGGGTGGAAGGTATATTGTTATTCACTCTCGCCCAGAGCCCGCGAGTCGATGAACAGCTTTTATGTCGCCTTGAGGTTTTCTGAACAACAGTTTGTATACATTCATCATCTCCCCCACACGAAATTTGTGGTAGGAACTGGATATTTAGATCAGTGAACTAGTTAAATTACTGAGACGAAATTTCGATCCGCCTAAATGGATTCCGAAAGCTGTGTTTTCAGTAGAAACCAAAAGATATACGGAAAGTGGTAACAGATTTCATAATTTTCCTACAGGAGAAGGGGAAGAAAAAAGACGGCAGTTACTGTACTTACGTGGGAGAGGTCTTCCAGGTTTTGTTTTCGTGTTCCACATTTCCATGATAATCAGCGAGTTTATTCTTATGCCAGCTTTATTCCATGCTAGTTCAGGTGCTGAAAATAAAGTACCATTTTACTTCTCTTAAGAATAAAGTACTGTGTATACGGTTACTACTAACTCGTTGAAATTGTGTGTAATTCACTTTAAATTAACCCCTAATCCAACCTGAGTGACTTACTCTGTGGAGTAAAGTTCTTCTTCAGAAGACTCGCTGACCTAGTCCGTCTTTTTGGGACCTGTATTCGCAGCACCCCGCCATTACATCTGCATACTGACTTGAATCCAGCCCACCCTCCCACCTTATTGTTTATAAGTTATTCCCTTATTTTCCCATCGACGTCTAGTAGTTTACCTTAACATGGGCGGATGAAACACGGCGGTGTATAACTGTGCGTATTTGAATAATACGCGAAGGTTTCTCGGTTGGCGGATGTGTAGCAGCATTTCTTAATGCAGTCTTATGCCTTTTCGTTAACAATATGTCAGAAGTAACCAGATTCCTGATATTGTTAGGTCGAATAAATTGATAATGAATTGTGTGAGGCGTGTGGCACGTATCAGGAAAATTAGAAACAGGAAGTTTTCGCTGTATAGTTCCCGGCATGAGTTTGTTGGGCGGGCTGTCATGTTACGTTTCACTTGATCGTTGCGGCATAATGTCTGTGTATGTTTCGACTTGCGCGGCCTGCCATTTCGACACTAGCATAAGTTCTGTTAGCGCTGTTGCTCACATAAGAGGAGTATGTTGCTATATGTCATCGGAAAATGAGTAATCGAAATTCAGGGGAAAGAATGAACATTATACCTAATGTGAAATGAGGAAAGAGTGCAAATTAGACGTGCGCCTGCTCTCTGAAGCATGGCACAGATACTGTGAAGAAATAACTATGTCGAGTGACGAGGGTGGGCCAAAGTGGGTCGAGACGTGGAAGATACTGCACGTAGCGGCAGTCCGAAAACGCACAGATCTGATCAAAATGTTGTAAAAGTACGGCATCTTGTTATTTGCAGACACGGACAGTCGAGCAGGCTTATTGTGTAGAAATATTGACGAGGTTACATGCAATTTTGCGGTAAAAAATTCTAGTATTTTGGCTCAGCACTTGGTTGCTCAATCACGACAATGCTCCAGCTCACCGAGCATTCTCTGTTAAGCAGTTTGTGGCAAAAAATGTGTTGTGGGACTGGAACAGCCCCCACCCCCACCCCTTATTCGCCAGATTTGGCTTCATTGACGTTCGGCTCTTCTAAAAATTAAATTCCTTCACGAAGAGACAAAGATTTAAGGATATAGAAGGCGTTCAGAAAAATCTGAAGGGAGGGCTGGAAGTTATTCCGAAAAAGGGGGTTCATATGTGCATTCAGTAGTGGCAGCATTGCTGGGCTAAATGTGTAGCACTGTTTGATTGTGCCCCCTCTCATTAATCTGTCAGTACACAGAAATATTTTCATTAAAGCCATTCCGAGAACTTTTTAGTTTTTAGCCACGCCTCTTACGTAGAAATTTTATCCGGAAAACTGACTACATGGGGGATCTAGGCATAGATGGAATTTTGGATCTAATGTTTCAGCGGCTGTTAAAGGAGTAAGTTGTGAAGTGTGGACCCAAACAAACGAAATTGTAAGTAAACATTAGTATAAAAATAATAATTTAAAGTAATATTTTAAGGCACCATTGTCAACTAAATATATTCAAAGCGTAAGCCTAATTTTTTTGTTCTCACTCAATTTTAAACAGGCTTAAATTCTTGTTGCACAAAATCTTGGAATTTACCATTAGTTTCAGCCAAACATGATCGTAAATTCAGCCCTGGGCTATTATGAATACGGCATTGAAACTGTGGAATTCGAGAAAGACCATGCATATTTGAGTCAGTGAAAGCAATGTTTAGATTCTGCTGCCCAGATTTGTGGCTGGCTCTTAATTCTGTTGAATAAGTGCCTTGTTCCAGAATAATAACAAGGAGCTTTGCTGAACCACGGCCCACTCAGAGTATGACGCAACACACAAACTGCGGAGTGAAATATAAACAAACAGGAATATTCTGGATCAGTTCTAACCCGCCGGTAGCTGCATTGGAATACTGTTGTACCCGTTCAGGTTCTTCCATTTGTCCACATAAAATTCTATAGCCCCAAATGACTAAATGTTTGTGAAGTGTTATAGCCATATAATGGTCAGTCTAGAACAATTCTACCTTAACATATTCGGATATTCAACGTTTTGGTAAATTTTTAGGTGCTTTGGCATCTTTTTGGAGTGCCTCTTTACTCTTTGAAGAGTAAAAGAGACAGGCAGGGTACATATAATGTAGCATTGAGGCGCGTTAGTGCAACCATTGTTGCAGTGGAAAAGCGGTATTACATCTTTTGAATGTCTGTAACCTTAGGTATCCAGTATGCATTGCGAATGCGTCATATTGTCATCTGTGGCCTGTCTGTTTCTACAACATTTCTCCACATTATCTCATATACGGCACGATTTTGGAGGGGGGGGGGGAAGTTATTGAAAACAAAATGCGTGTTTGGATGCTTTTTTTTAATTTTCTGTACAACTTTTTTCCGAAACGTTTTTCATTCTAAGAAGAACTGAGCGTCATGTTACCATAAATGGTTATTGGTTATTATTGTTGTCAGATTTTAATGAACCCCGATTTTTCTCGACATATTTTCGAAAAATACTCAAATATCAAATTTCATGAAAATCCATCCAGTGGGAGCCGAGTTGTTCCATGCGGATGGACAGACAGTCATGACGAAGCTAATAGTCGCTTTTCGCAATTTTGCGAACGCGTCAAAAAAAAAAATTAAAGCACTTTTCTGTCCAATAATTCTTGGTTTGTAAGAACATTGCTTTTTGAAGATTCCCAGGCATCACCCATTCTTAATTCTGGTAAGAGTAGTTTTAACGTGACGATGAGTGTGGAGCGTTGATGAAATGCATCTGACAGTAAAAACCTGAGCACCCTGAGAAAAACTTGCCCCATTGCCACTTCCGAGGACCGAAATTAATCTACATTATGTACCATGTATACTGACTCAGTTCGTACCTCATTTAAAACACTGATTCTATTAAGAAGACCAGTCTGTGAATGTTGTATGTGGACATAATTGCTATGTGTTGTAAGAATCACACGGGACACATGAATACACTGTGTGGATAAAATGCAGAGTTTGAAGTTTTAAAACTGGTGGTACGGGTAAGGGATTGCTGTGTCTATCTGAATGCATGAAATAACTCGAGAATTGCTGAACGGATTTTCGTGCAATTCGATATTGGAGAGTCTAAATAAAGTTTGTCTGCACGTTTCGACGTTTGTTGTAATGTTACACCAATAACGGGCACACTTCAGATCTCGAGCATAACTCGTCAAATATTTTTTTTTCAGAAACTACAAAAACTTGGATTCATGTTTGGAGTTTCTAGTGTGGAAAGTACTGGAATTCTTCATACCGTGATGATATGCTACAAACATATGTGTAACATTCAGCACTGAGAATTCATACATCGACCCCTCCAGTTTCAGAATACTCATTGCGATTTATAAAGAAAACAATCATTCTGTATTATTCCTAGTTAATTTTCAAACAGATGGTAAACTGTGCTTCATTGATGATAAGCTGGATCCGCCCATACTACACAATGACACTACCTTTAATGTGGTGTAAGCCGAAAACGGACTTCAGTCCTGAAACCTACGAAAATTCAGTTACATTTCAGGCGGTGAACACGTGATTTTCCAGGCAAGAGCTTTATGTATTTTTCATCATACAACTCCTACCGAATGTCGTATTTCGTATTCGGGGATGTCTGGGTGTCAGTACGCCGTTTCGTCGACTCTTCGACATAGGTTCTCACTATTACCAGACAAATGGTCAAATTGGAGACTCACAAATTTAGTGGTATTTTGTGAACTCCTTGTGTTATGTCGTGGCGTATTTCAAACTCATATCCATGTACTGTACATGCCTGGCAGGCCTGAAAATAGTCACTACATGGTATTTATAGTGACCTGCTTTGTCAGAAGGTGGCAGACCTGCGTTTAACATTAATAGCTGTGGGTTTCATAAAAAGCGGGAAATTAATTATCTGTGCGATTATCGACCTCCCGGGAAGGCTTTCGATTCGTCAAGTTAGAAGGTTCATTAACGCATTCACGGAAGCATATCACTGCATCATACCCAGCGCCAGTTTATTCCAATGTACACTCTAACGCCCTGTTTCTATCAGATTACTCTAAGGGGATAAAAGTTGCACAGACGAAACAGACAGCAAGAGTGTGGCGAATAGTGTGAGAAATTATTAAGGAAACCTAAGGAATTCTTCCTTTAGCAGTAGGGGTTTTCAACTTGAGCAGTTGATGGTCAGCCGATGAAGACTTTCACCGCTTTTTGGGAACCCGAAGGTTCATTCTGTTTAAATAAAAGAATGCGCCATTGAACCTTGTCTGTCAGTTGAATCCATTCCTGAATTTCACATGTCTGCCGTCGGAAGTGTCACGATGCTATATCGCGATCTATACCCGAGTCTCCTACACGGTTTCCTCTCTCTTATACCTGTACAAGTTTCGTATAACCTACACGTTTCATCCATATGTTGCTACCTACATCTTACATCTCTGTCAACATTCCTGGTATATTCATCCGTAAATGATTCTTCACTTGTGGGTAATACGAAATGTTGTGTTTTAACGACCTTTCTTCGCAGTGGTGTAGAATGTGCACGTGTTGTGTTGCTGTTAAAACTGGGGGGCTAAGTAGCTTGATTGGAAAAAGTATTCTGTAACTGTGAATCAAAGTTGTTTACACTTTGGAAGGGAGAACGGAGGACATTTCTTGGTTTGAAACGAAGAGCCGACCCAGTAAAGTCTAAACTCGTTTAACGGCCTTATGCTGGTTTCAGTTTGCGGACAAAATGAGATTCATGCGCGTTGGGCTTTTTGATGTTAATTTGAAAACGAATCGAATTTACTCGTGTATGTTTCTTGAAGATCACTCTTACCAGTCGTAACCTGTGCTCGCCACCACTTCTTACAATTTGTCATCATTCACGCTTACTCACTAAGCTGGTTTGGTTCAGCGTACGTGTTTTAGCTTGTGATAAAATATTTCAATGCTTGATAGTAAAAAGGCATGTGCTGAAGAAAAATAAATTAGTGAATTAGTGTCGGTGGTACAAACATAATAGGTTGTATTAGAGAACAAGCAAATGTATTATGTTGAAACTACTTGTACAAGGAGCAAAAGCATCCGTTCTTCACGTGGTCTTTGTTAACATAAACTGTAGATACTGAAATGATAAAATTGCCTATTTATTATGGCAGTATTATTCCTACAGCACTCTTGATTTGTGAGTGAAGTCACATATGTGTAAAGGCTAGTGTTCAGGTTGTAAGTAGGTATTGCGCGATATGTTTTAGGCTGTCCGTCCCTAATGTATAAAACATTTCATTCGAGTGGTTCCGAATTCTTCTTCACAGTGATGAGTGAGCGTTTTGTACTGGTAAGAAGGAAAATTTTTTTCCGATGATCGAACATTACGCAAAATATTGTAGTGAGTTCTTGGGCAACTAAAAGTAGATGTGATTTTGTATTTCATGAGACATGTCCTAGTTTTCACACGTCAGAATTGACGGATTGCAGCTGCAGAGTGGCGCACGGAATGTTGAACCGTTCATATGTTGTTTGGCTTCTATATTTTATATAAAAACTTTATATATTACCCGTCCGATATAGCGCAGAATTATGGAGAATTGTTTCCAATGCACATTGCATTCAGTGTAACCACCGTGCTATCTCAAGACCTCTTTAAGGACAACTTGCGCGTTTGCGACACAACTTTTCGGAAATTGTGCGACACAGTTGGATAATTAATGCCTTAAGTTCGAATTATGTGCTGGGTTTCCTCAGGAATAGTTTCTGCTTCAAGAATTCCCACAGGAAAAACCCGCAGTGAAGTGACCGGATGCGTCCACACTCGTGGCGATGTGGAATGCAACAAGACATTACTCTGTTACCGAAGGTTTCGTGAAGGAAATCAAGAACCCCATTAGCTTGCGTGACTTGACTCCATCGTGCGCAGACCATTGTGTGTGCCTTGGTATTCCAGTAGCAACAGTTGCTGCGTTAAGTTGTTGGGCAGCATGGCCAAATAACGATTAGTGTTAACCGTGTTATCGAAGAAAAATCGTCTGATTATGCCGTGGCTTGATATGGCAACAACTTCATACCGCAACTTCTCGCTACAAAAATACCAGTACGTACATATTAATCCCTGCGGCTTCTTTCTGTGGGGTTTCTTCAAGGAGAAATTGTTCTTGCGGAAACCCGACGCGTTGTTGGAACTTCCGGCAGTCGTCAACCAATTCTGCGCACAATTTTTGAAGTTTTGTTTGCCAAGGTGGTCGCAAATGCACACGTTCTTCTTGTAAGGGTCTTGAGGCAGAATGTCCGTAACAATGAACACACTGTACACTGGAAACAGCTTTCCATACATCTGCGCTACAGAGGGAGTTTAATGTGTAACGTTTTTCTACAACACATAGAAGCCACACAACATTTAAGTGCTGGAACATGTCATGCGCTACTGTGCACGTTTACGAGAAAATAATAATTTAGTAGCTATTATTGTAATGACTTTATCCATCGTCGTGAATGAAGAAACTCTTGATAAAAGAGGCCGTGAATTAGCGGGTGAATATTATGTTGACCCCCTCATACGACAGATCCATTTCTCGTTAATCTGTATTCCTCTTGACAAAACGGATACCGAAAATGTGAAAAGATTTAATGTCGCCTACTTTTGCTGTTCGGTGCGGCTATGGCATCGCGCGGTTATCACTTCATGCATTGAAATGTGGTGAAGCAGTCAAAGAGGCTGTTGTAGATCGCTTTACTTACTGTGGTCACATAGCAGAGCAGAGACGGTGGAACAGACAAAACTGCGGAGACGAAAATATTGTACGCATATACGGAGTTTTAAGGCGCTTCGCAAAATTGCGAAAAGCGACAGTTAGCATTATAGTGTCTTAAATAAATAAAGTAGATGACGAACTAGATGCAACAATAACAATTTATTGATCTTCAAATTAGCTCAACATGTTTCGCGCAAAGAATTGTCCGAAACATGTTGAGCTAATGTGAAGATCAGTAAATTGTTATTGTTGCATCTAGTTGGTCATCTACTTTATCTGTGTCAATGATGCACGGTCAAACTCGCATCAAATTGTAATGTCTGTCTGTCTGTCTATCACTCCGCATGGAACAAATGGGCTTACATTGGACGGATTCTTGTGGAATTTGATATTTGAAGGCATTTCGAAATTTGTCGAGAAAATTTACGTTTCATGAAAATCTGATAATGATGGGTAATCTCGACACGAAACCCATGAAGATTTATGATAATAACACGCTGAATTCTTCTTAGAATGAGAAGTGTTTCAGATAAAAGTTGTAGAGAAAAAAGCACACTTTTATGTTCAATAAACTCCCCCCCCCCCGAATAACGTGCCGTTTTTGAGATAGTGTGGGAAGATATGGTAGAACCGGCAGGCCACAGATATGGCTTATGGATAACTAAGGTTACAGACACGCACTCAGAATATGAATTATTGCTTTTCCACGGCAACAGTGGTTACTCAAATATGCCACAATGCCACGGTTATACGTGCATTGCCTGTCTTGTTACATTATGGCGCTACAAACATGCGCGTAAAAGCGAACAGCCCTAGACTAGTTCAGCGCTTACGGGGTAGGATATAATGAAAACTCTGTATATAGGAAAATACAACATGTCTCCTATAGAGTATCCTGCAGGGTTTCGCTTATTTCTTCGTAATTAGCAGTAAAAACTTACTTAAAAGAGTGGTATTTGTAACGGCGATACTGTGAGTTGGTAGCTTTAAGTTGGAGAGCCCTCTTGTGATACGTCTAAATGGAACCTGTCTGTTATCCAGATTCGTTCCACTTAGTTTACCGAGCATACTGACTGAAAAGACGCAGCTTCCGAATTAGTTCGGTTTTAAATGTTGCACGACAGTTAAAATCAATGTTGGCAAGCATTCCCCAAATTTAATGAGTTCTTAATTGGCTAGTAAACGAAATTTTGACTTCTTACTCTACCATTCAAATGCTTGAAATTTGCCGTGTTTTTAAGGTTTTATTATCTGCTGTTATATGTATTATTAATTTGTCCTGTAGTCTTATAATGATGAAAAAAGAACGTACTCGATATGTTGCTTTATATTCATTTTCATAATTTAATATTTAAATCAATTTAAATGTTTGGGGACTATAATTAATACTGCGTAATAGAGACGCTGTTTATAGGGATTGGTCATTTGTACATGTCCTTAAAAGGAAATTTAAATGTTTTCGTGTATCTGTTAAGGAAAATATTCTAATTAAATATTTTATTTGCCTTGTAGCCTCTCAAGTTCATTATTAGCTATTTCACGTTTATATTTTTCTCCGCTTTCCCGTTTTTGCTTACTTCGTATTTCGATATTTACTCTCCTATCACGGTATCAGGCTACATTTTGTGTCAAATTTTCATTTCATAATTCCGGTACAGACTTTTGTCATGGCTACTTCGGTATTTCTCTCACACTGACGATGCGGATGCGGTCAACCATTGTAAGAAATAATTGGCGATATGTGTATGAAATAAATTTGATGTTTGTGTGAACGTGCATCACTGATACAATAGTATAAACAACCAACTAGATGCAACGATATGTTGTGCTACAAATCGGAAGGTCGCTGGTTCGATCCCAGCTGGTGTCATTGGAATTTTTTTATTGACATAAAATCCTTCCGATCGCACTATTGCCCTAGGGTCGACTCAGCCTCTAACAGAAATGAGTACCAGGAGCATTTCCTGGGGGTAAAGGCGGCCGGTGCGTAAGGCTGACAACCTTACCACCATCCTGTGCCGTTGTCATGAAATCTGGGAACCT
>Ga0123354_10010751_pt1 | contig 14122 bp, 7 predicted proteins | sample TergutLab28metaG_2_FD_97872 | JGI IMG/M metagenome (GOLD analysis project Ga0123354, IMG submission 97872) | Labiotermes labralis P4 segment gut microbial communities from Petit-Saut dam, French Guiana - Lab288 P4 | ecosystem: Host-associated > Arthropoda: Insects > Digestive system > Gut ... | reverse complement strand
TGGTTTTTTTGGTTTTTTCCAACAACCACCCCGCACCCCCATCACCACAGTCGGAAACCACCCCCACCCTCCCAACACCCCCCCCCCCCAACATACATATTTCTTAAAAAATCCATGTACCGACTAGGTCTTCAAATTTCATCACCAAAATCCCATAATGCATTTCTCTTCTGTTACTTCATGCCCTGCCTATCTCACACTCCTTTATAGCATGACCCAAATATTTCGTGAGGACCGAGAATCATAAAGCTTCTCATTATGGAACTTAACAAGGCTTCTGTTACTTTTTCCCTCTTGGGCCCAATACCTTCCCAGCATCCTGTTCTGTAACTCCCTTAGCCACAGTTTTCGCCTTAATGATGGCGACCAAATTGTACACCAATAAGAAATAGAATGCGAAATTACAGTTCTCAATATTTTAAGCTTTGTGTTTTGAGGTAGCAATAGGAAAGACAAAAGATTGTGGACTGAAAGATAGCAGGAACTCCCTGCATTTAACCCATATCCTGCTAACATGGAAAATATAGTGAGTTCCTAATGTCAGCAGATGGGATTTAACTCAGTGTTTAAAGGGGTTAATCTGCTCTTAAATTCTGGGAGTGCTTGCTACCATTCATTCCTTAAAAGCTAGAGTCCTTATATGATCAGCAGTACTACAGTCAAAGTATTCCATTCATGTAAGCAACAAAACACATTTTTGTCATTGTTTTCCATTCAAACATGCTTTGAGCACCTACATGTAATAAATGAGCTTCTTTTCTTATCAGTTGTAATTCCTCTTACTTTATATTGTGGTCAATTATCTGGTACCCTTTTGTTCATGATCACCTTCAGCACCTCAGTAATATACAATATAATCAACAAATCAGATTACAAGTTGTGCTACTGAGAATAATTTTTTCTTTGCCAAGTGCAGGAAATGGACATTAAGACTATGTCATGTCTCAAGCAGTTTTTTGCCTGCCTCTCACTGCAGAAATCTGGATTTGATCCATGTGGACAAAGTGACAGTGTCCTCCAAGTACTGTGGCTTTTCCCTGTATCATTCCACCTAGCTCCATGATCATTTATTTATTTATTTACCACTCACACAACAATATCTTCATAAATGACAGTGTTGTTAAATAACACACTTAAAAAAAAAAGATATATTAGTGTTGATGAACATGAAACTCCTCTAATTCCCATTTATATTAGCCTGGTTGAATGTATCCGATCAAAATACAACAAATATGGTGACGTTACAAAAAATATAACACTAGTTAATTCACAATGTCAGGAAAGGGGACAGTATACCACGGAGGATTTCTGCTCACTCCTCTGCATGCTCCAACCACGGCCCAGACCACTGCCAATGGCCCGCTACTGGCATTACCTTTTAATCTTTCCTTAGTGTAATACTGGGCCCTTTTCCACACAGCTTATTCTTCTTGAAACATGCCCAAGATATCCCAAAAGACAACAATCTTCATCAGTACCACTGTGATAACCCCAAATGTTACAAAGTTGTGTGGGAGTGTGGGCTACAGTAAAGAAGACAGGCAATTTCATTCAGCTACCTGAGAAGGAAAATAATGCATACTAGGACAGTACAAGATACGATAACAAAACACAACAACGGTTTTGCATAAAAGTCGATTTGTACATATATTAACAACACAGTTGAAACAAGGGACGAGACAAGGAAGGCTTACATACACAACAGACTATGAAAATGACATTCCTGAGAAGCAGGAGTGGAATAACCACAAGGGAGGTAGGGGGGACAGAGAGAAAAAGAGAGAAAGAACATTAAAGTCTTCTGTGATGTGATGTGATGTCATGGGTCCGCAGTTCCTGACGTTTCAAAGGACTGTAGTGCCTTCACTTCAGAGGCAAGTAGTCCTGTTTTTGCACTGCAACAAAGCATCACATCCCAGAAGACGTGAAGAGTTAGGTTCTAAACTTAACTCAGCATGTTATGTAATTAGACTTTTGAAAACCATTATCTCTACAAAAAACTTAAGGACAACATATTTTGCTTATGTGCATTCCATTATAACATATGGTATTGTCTTTTGAGTAAGCTCACCTTACAGTAAGAACATTTTTAAATTGCAAAAGAGAGTAATAAGAATTATTATGAAGGTAAACAATAGTGTGTCATGTCGTGAGTTGTTTAAAAAGCTAAATATCCTTCCGCTGTACTCGCAGTACATATTGTCAATACTGTTGTTTGTAGTTAATAATATAGATGAATTTACAATAAACTCCAATGTTCATTCAATTAGAACTTGACATAGGTCTGACCTACATCCTCCGTTAACAAGATTGACGAAATATAAAGAAGTAATTTATTATTCAGGAATAAAAATATTCAATTACCTTCCTCAAAATATTAAGAATTTATCTCGGAATGTGAAAAAATTTAAGCTAACTCACAAAAGGTTTCTTTCAGTGGGTTCATTTTATACACTTGAAGAATATTTTGACTGGACCTCTAGGAGTGATCTTGGTTGTTATGTTTAAATGATCTTGTAATTATGTCTAAATAACTATAGACTCTTTGAATCATGTTATGTATCAGTTTAGTACGCACTTTGTGTAGTAGTTGTTATACCTGTGTTGTTTCCTATTCCTAGAATAACGACAAGTTCTATATCCACAATAGTGGATCATTCAAATTATACATATAAATAAATAAAAAATAAACTCCTCTGCAACATCACAGTGAGAACCTCAAAACTTGCAAAATAAAGAGATGCTTTAGGATGTGCCAGTTTCAATAAAACTCCATGGGATATAATGGAGAAATGAAGCCATGTGCAGTGAAATCAGAGAAAGGAAGAAACAATTAAACTTAAGATTAATGATACAGCAGGAACGCCTATCATCCAGTGATTCTCAAACAATGTGGTACTACGGACCCCTTACAAAGTGTCACTAATTTTGCACATTCCCTCCCACAAAATTACCTCATGTTGCAGACTCTTAAGGCACAACTCGCATAACATCTGAAATTAAAAAAATACAAACAATGAACATAATTAAATGCTAAAAACCATACTAAGTCAATGCAAAAAAAAACTCATAACAAAACCATTTTTTTTAAAGTAGCAATGACAAGAAAATTACCATTAAGCCAATCTTTTAAGTTCTAATGAACAGACTCTACTCAACTTCAGGAGGACCCCTCATGCACTTCTCACTGACTGATGGTGGAGCAGCACTGTGTCATACCATTACTGCAGATATAAAACATTAACATTCAGTGCAGTACCTTCAACTTCTAACAGGCACATGCAATTTTGTGTATCCCATGACCAGGCACTGTGTGGACCATGGACCACACTCTAAAAACCACCACTATGAAGCGATAACACCAACTTAGAAAACATCATCATCCTTCTTCCCACAGTATGCCCATTGTTCACTTACTGAAAATTTCCAACATTCTACTTACTCACTGTCTTATAATCTTCCTCTACATCTATATGTCATAATCTTGCAGATCCTATTAGAACTGATTCTTTAAAAATATTGCTTCCTTCTTCTGTAACCTGCACAAAATATGGTAAAATCTCGAATTATGATATGACTGCTTGTGTGTTCAGATGCTGTTTAGATTCTCAGGTTACATAGCAAAGCTATGATACTGGTGGTGGTGGTGATGGTGATGATGACATGAGAACAGAGTAAAATTATTTTTGAAAACTGACAGTATCTCAGATATACAATTATGAATACTCCACATTTTTCTTTAGGTGTTTCAGTGTTGCTTTGCTGTCTGCTAACAGTTATGATAGGAGGGGCTTGGTATAGAATTGGTGGATGGTCCTGCTTATAACTGGTCCAATAACATGGTTCAGGGAGCCGTAGCGGATGTTGGCAAGTAGTTTCTCTCCAGCTGAGCCCTCAGCCTGATATGCTGCCATAAGGTCTCTAGGTGTGTGATAGTGCTCGACTATTGCTTGTGCCTTCTGAACTGACAGGCCATGTAGCTGAACAAGTTGCTTTATGAAGAGATCCCGCACACTGAGGGCCTGCAGCAACCAACAAGTTAATTAGCAGATATACAGCAAAGAAGCAGCTGAAATGAATATGGGGAGGAGGTACAGGAGGAACATGTAGGAGGGACAAACTGAATTAGGTCTCTGAATATGAGGCTTTTAATCATCATATTCAGAGACCTAATACCAAACGGTTCCGTTCAGATAAAAAAATTTTTAACTGAATCATAGCAAGCACCCTGTAAAGCTGACATGCTCTTAACTGCACTCTGAATATCATGTGGTCTCAGAAATTAATGACTGAGTAACTAGACACAATCATCCTTTGGGTTCTTACATTGTGCAGCAATTGTATGTTCTGACAATTTGGAGGGCAGTATTGCCCTGTCAGCAGGGTAACTGAACTGGTTCAGGTGGATGCTGAACCAATCCAGTCAGTACAAAAAGGTAAAGTTGTCCCTGTCCATGCCATGAAGGAATACAAACAGTGGAAAAGAGGTAAAGTTCCACACTTGCTTAACCCCAGCACTAGATGGAATGGAGTAGTCAGCTTTGCCCCTACAAACAGAACACCCAGTACCAATTTGATAGGGGCTGAGTTGGCCTCAGAGCCAGTCTGGACATTTTAGACAAGTATAATCTCTTTTCCTTCCTAAGATTCAAACCCAAGACCGTTCAGCTCGCAGCCTGGTTGTTATCTCGACCACACTCTACCTGCCCCTATTTTCAGCCAGTACTTTCCCCAAAACTGTCAGAACATTTAACTACTATAAGGTGCAAACACCAAAAGATGCCTCTCATTTGAACAGCTGCCATAAAACCTGGATACTTATATAAGGTGTACCTTGGTTTTGCTTGAAGCATTGTTGAATTCTGAGAATGTCATGAGAGATACAATATCATCCCTGATGTGGCAGTCTGGCAGACTGTCACGATGGCAACCAATGATCGTCTTGTTACAGTATGCAGCAGTTAGCAAGCGTGTCATGATGGACAGGTAATGCATGGAGTCACGGTGGCTTGAAGTTGTCTTGACTGTGAATTTGTCCACCACTTGTGTGTTGATGGTTGCCTGGTTCAGTGTCTCCAAGGGCAAGGATGTATGTGTGTTGTCTCCATGACTTTCTACAAGGTATATCAGGTTCTGCACACCGCTCTGCTTCATGCGGAACTGCACATGATACAAGACGTTATTCCTCAGGAAACTTGCTCAGACAGGTTGGCATTGCCTGTATTGTTCCAACACATAATATCAGCAGAAACTAATATCATATTAGTGTCTTAATACAGCAACCATATGCTTCACCTTTTGTTCATGGTATCTTCCATCTCGAATGCTCTTGGCAAGGTCATCCATTCTTTTCCGTTCCACAATGTATGGCAGCACCAGCTCCTGGCCTGTCGCTCGCTCACGGCATACCCATGTGAAATCACTCACTTTGAGGTGCCTGAGCTCAAACAATGTACCCAGAGCTGACAGGTCTGCTATGGTTGCATCCTCAAGCAGACGTTCTGATTTAGACACTCTGTGAACAGGAAAGACAATACTGCTACAAACCTGTCACTGGCATCAGAAAAACGGAGGATAAGTTTTATCCCACAGTTCAAAAAGTGGTCATACTGATTTTGACTGCAAAATATATACTATAGAGTCTCAAAAATAATGACTCTTGACTGTAGGACTTTGACATTTCATGGTCAGTGATTTCAATGCAGTGACTCTTACTGACAAACTGGGATGAGAACTTGTGATATATGCAACAGAAGGACAGAGGGGAAAGTTGAATCACCAACCATGTGGTCTCATCTGAATTCATTCAAACCAGTCTCAAAAATGTCAAAACAGTGGTACTGCAATGGGTGACTACAAAAGGTTGAAACCCCAAATACTGAGGTTCATGGACATTGTGACGCTACTGTAGATGTATTTAACCACCCTATCATAATGTTGTGGTGACAAGATGGAACATATTTTCTGCAGGTGCCTGTACTCACCCAGTTGTTTCCTGTTTGTCTACAAGAAGGATCACATCAAATGAGCCAGGAACTAGGATGACTGTATGATCTGCAGTTACCTGCGGTAGTGGTGGTACCTTACAGTGCTTTTTTGTGTGAGAAATCTCCACTGGTCGTACCTGAAACATATCAAAACAACTGGGCTGAGCAGAGTCAGAGGTGTGCAGCAGTTTGAAAACTGTCACACTTGAGGTTGAAATTCAACATTAGAAACAAAGTTACAGTGCTGTTTGTATAAAAGTTGTTCAGTAAGTAAGGTTCCTTATGCCATAAAAATTAAATATGAAGCCATTACAGTGTTAAATGTAGCTGATCCCGTTCATACCACTGACAGTCTGACTCTTGTGCCATGCATTAATTACCTGGTACCAAAAAATAAAGTGCTTTGTGTGATTTCAGGCTTCCACAGCAAAGTAGATGAGATCTGCACTCTTTTGGGTTACCATTACTTGCTGTATAATAACCCAGAAAAGGGTAGTTCTCAATATAATGCTTGGCTAACACACAAGTTACAGACTAGGAAACTTAGTTACTCAATCTGCCTCACATGTTGTGTCCCTCTGATAACACTCAAATGTATCTGCCAATTTTTATTCAATCCACTAGAAAAGTCATGTCACTTCAGATGAATGAGGTGAAATCTTTACATTCAATATTCCAACTTGGTTGAATAATTCTTTGGTTGTGTAACAATACTGTAAGCAAGAATACGGTAGGTCAGAGTTATTTACAGATTAATTAACCAGCTGTCTAGGAACAAGTGCTGCTGTCCACAGCTTACATTATACAGCATCAAACATACAGTGGCCAACACTTATATATATGGGAACCATACTGACAAATCAAAATTGCATGCATCAAAAAATGAAGAGCAGATTTAATTCAGTGAAAGCCTGCTACCATTCAGTCTAAAATCTTATGTCTTCTTGTTTGCTGTCTAACTATATAAAGATTAAAATATATATACTTATAATTCTTTTCGGATGTGGAACTTGGTCGACAACATTAATGGGAAAAATACATGCTGAGGGTGTTCTGGAATATGGTGCTGAGGAAGATGTCTGAGTCTAACAGGGCAAAAATAATAGAAGAACAGAGAAAACTGCAAGATGAACTTCATTATTTGTATTGCTCACCAACCATTATTCAGATGATTAAATCAAGGAGGACAGAATGGGCAGGACATGTGGCATGCATGGGGAAGAAGAGAAGTGTACACAGGGTTTGGTGTTGAAACCTGTAGACAAGAGACCACTTGGAAGATCTACGTGTTGATGTGACAGCAGAGACTAGATTAATCAGGCCCAGCATGGGAATAAGCAGTAGGCTCTTGTGAACACGGTAATGAACCTTAGGTTCCACATAATGAAAAAAATTTCTCAAAAGAAAACAATTTGTTTCAAGATATCTTATTGTGTAATGCAAAACGCACACACGTATATGCCTAGCCTCCAATGGTTACTACCTTGGCACACACAAATTACAGTTTACACCCATGTGAATAAGATATCCACTGACATAAAAACAACACAGTACAGAAACTAAGAATACTACATTTACCAGCCGTCAATCAGGTTATACAAAGAAAAGTCACAACCCAAGCTTTACATAATGTGTAAAAACTTGTGATTCCAAATAACAAACTGTACACGTACATTAAATATTACCAACTCAATAAAGGAAAGCTTTTCAGTGTATAATATCTAGCTAATTTTGTTCCAGCTTCCAACAATTGCATAGCATTACACAAAACTCTGATATATCACAGGCTAAAAACCAGTCATTTTACAATATTTTAATACAGTTTGTATATTTTATGGGATCCCATACCACATGAATGCTATTTGCACTACATACACCTTACTCTAAATTTTGTAAAGATGACTTGATTACAGTCAACTGACCAAAACATGTTAAGGTAAAATAAAATAAAAACATATACTGTTGTGTTTGACTGAAACCGTGCTTTATGTAGTTGGTTAGTTCAGTTAGTTACTCAGACAGCTGATGGAAGGAAGTGGTCACAGCCATATCTGAGGTACTATCTCTGCACTAGGTTGGAGAATCTGAGGAAAACCATAAAAGGTTCCAAGCAAAAGAAGTGGTCTCTGGGCTGAGATCTGAAACCTTGACTCCCTGAAGGTAAAGCAGCAGTGCCAACCACTTGACTTGGGTGGTAAATGAACATGAACTGTCATAATCTTTGTACCATAGTGTGAGAGTTTTTGTGGTCCCTATTCTTGACAGCAGTGTTCTTCCTCTTCACAGACGTGGCAGCACTGAAGGTATCATACTCCTTTGGATCAGACATGAGTGTGGCCGACTCTTCTCCGTGGCCAGCAGCAGTGCTGTCCGGAGATGCCAAATTTGAACATGTGGCATCACCCTCGTCTCGCAGCTGTTGAGCAACAGCAGTGCCTGCACCTGATAAACTGAATCTGCAACATCGAACTGTTTGTTCCGCATTCACAACTAACTGACTCCTCAAAGAGAAATATTTTTTTTGAGAAAAGCTACTAGTCTCACAACTAGTGAAGAAATTCTACACATTCAATGCAACATCCAAAACGACTACCGGCTTCGTAACAGCCGAGCACTGGACCATACCCTGAAACAAATTCAGTCCATTTCTTAATGTTGCATTTTAACCCTACAATGATTTCAGGGTTTACATTCATACTACTGCCCATGATGGACAATTTTTAAATCTGAATTACCCTAATATACACTCAAAACCACACGGTACATACAGGCCAGCTGAATGTGAGGCAGTATTGGTCAGAACAGTGCACCAAGGCTGGCATAGAATGGTTAATATATTGTTTGTCTATTCTGTCCCCATCACTGCATGTTGCTGTTGTATTTGATGTGGCCATACACTGTATTTATACCGAGAAGTACTCTCTCTCAGCCCAGTGGGCCATGTCATGACAGTCCATGTTGTCTAACATGGACATTCTAGGATGCTGTTTGTGGCTCTTATTTGCAGTGCTTTTTGATGGCTCTTGTTGAAGCAGCCTGGTGACTGGTAATCATGAATAGCTTGAGCTAAATCCTTATGTTGATTAACACTGCTCAAATGCAGCCGGGTCTGAACGGTCTCCTTCACTAAGTGGTCCATGTAGCCTGAAGTTCCAGCTGGCAACTTTAATGACACCCAAAGGTGTTGGAATGTGGGTAGCAGGTCAGAGTGCAGTGCAAGTAGAAACACAGAGTGCAGCAACGCTGCTTGGCATATCGACCCCTCCGTACAGACAGAGTCTCTGGAACTTCAAGTCTTCTGTTATGTGAAGCTCTGTCATTTGGTACTTCCTAAAGTTTCTTTCTGAAATATTAGCAAGTACCAGATCACACAGTACCACACCCTCCAAGACTTGCATCCTCAGCAACATTGCTGTGAGAACATCAATCTCAAACATTCTCTAAAACACTGGACATGAATGCATTCAGATGGCTCATTAGCTGAGAACACTTCACTGCATACTATTGCTGTCAAAGCTTCAAATTATACACTGCATAGTACCTGTTAGAAATCCAAAGTTCATTACTATGTCAGTATACACAAATATATGGACTTTCCATCCAGCACAACTATTCACTGTTATTGCAACACAGCTACATATTTTGATCCACCTACAGGACCATCATTGGGCTGAGGGGGAGGGGGGGGGGGAAGTTTTAGAAAGGGCAAACATGCACGCAAAGTATAAACTTGATTTGTTTTGGGGACATTTTAAAAATGACAAAAAAAATTGTATGTTTCCTTATTGTGCCAATTAATAATTATTATTTATGTAAAAGCATTTTTAAAATGATATGTATAAAACTTTTTGCATTCGTTAATTTATTTATTTATTAAAAATATATCCTAATGTTGAAATCTACTTTTTCTTTCTTGAGTCTTCTAATTTCTGTTTCAAAGCCGTGTGACAAATGCTGAAATCACACAGAGTATACAATCTCTTACTACCGATTTTCTGTATTTCATATTGTCTTCTATTTTCCTCAGAATATTTTTCAGATTTTAGCATTTAGTAATTGAACATATTAATGAAGCAGACTCCCACTTCACCATAACTTGTACTTTCACAACACAAAATGATCTCAAACAACAAAAGTAAACAGTTGTGCTGGATGGAAAGTCTGTGTATTTATCTATGTTGATATTTTAACACAATGGAATTTCAGCCATCAAAATTCTTCATTAAGTTCCCAAAAGCTGCTATTGGACGAAACAGTTATCTTACCTAAACTTTTTCATGGTCTTCCTCAGTAACTGAAAGTGTTGCTAAGTACACGAAGAATGAATGAATAAATAAACAAACAAACAAGCAACAGGGACATACGCAGACCATCCGAGAAACTACAAGATGCTCAAGGAGGACCGACGCCATGTGCGTAATAATGTTACCAATTGGCAGTTTGAATGTGTACACTTACTTGGCAGGACAACCATTTCGCAGTACAAGACCTCGTTTGATCAGTCCTGACATGGATGACCAGGCAGTGTAGAATGAACCTGGGTCTGGCTTTGAGAATGACTTGTCACAATGAGGCTGTGCCAACACCTGCAGCTGTGACTTTGTCATGTATCCTGCACAAACATATCAGAGGTGTGAAGTATGAAACAAATACAGCGTTCTTATTCTATACCTGTCACTTCTGCCCGCCACTATGGTGGGGCAAATGTGGGTGGTCAGCTGAGTGGACTATATTAATCTGATAAACAAGCCAAAAGGAAATGGCAACCAATAGTTGTTAGATGTTATTGTCAGAAAATAATTCTGATTTATGCTGCATTACACAGTTAACAGTCAACATTTATTGTTCATATGCATTTCATTATATAAATTTCTGTACTTATTACAAATTCTTTGTGCTCAGAAATGAAGCAAAAACATACCAGATGTTACAACTGTAAAACTTGGGTTTACATTCTTCTGGTAAGTTACACATGCAGTATGGCAGATAGGTGTGACAGTTTTGGAGGAACCTGCATCATCTTCTTCAGGGGTTGTCTTTAAGATGGACGCAGCAGGCTCCTCTGACATGACACAATGGTACCTTTCTACCATACTGCATGGAATCACAGGGAGTCTCAGACTTATGGTGTCGTTGGGTTCCTGGACTCCATTCATAAGATAGAACAGAGTAAATTCTGTAAGTTGGGTTAGGTTAAAACACAACTACAGAGTACTCTTGATTATCTGGGGTAATGGTGGTGGTGGGGGGGGAGCAGGGTGCACAGATAATCCAAAACATATACTTTATCGAGCCATGAACAAAAATGAAAACTGTAATTTATACATATATATATATAAATAATACATACGGAGCTTGTGCTTGTTGTTTACTTCAATAGTCTGTGATTTTTGTTGGCCTTTGACATTCCTTAATAAATCACATTGTTTTCCACCTTTGTAATTAGCCATTGCATGGGTAAAATGCACACTGGGCAATCCATACATGGATAATCAAGAGTGCACTGTATGCCTTTACAAAAGAACAAAAATAATGTCCCATACGCAATAAATCATGCAAACACCTATAAATACTGCACATTAAAAACTGTTAAACAATACATAATAAATAATTTGGGATCATGAGATATTATTCACAAGTGCCGGTGTTTGTTGAGTGACTCTATACATTACAAACATCATGAAAATTTCTCGTCTGCGATAGCCATGGGAAACTTAAATGTCACAAACTTTATAAAAATTACCACAAACATCAGCACATGACAGAGAATTTGCATGTCATTCAAAATTACATGGAATGCCTTTCAATATGGTCCATTCAATGGACCAGGAGAAAACAATGCCTTGCATTCAGTCATTTACAGCAAAGTGACAACTACACATACCATATGCTTTAGCATTCAACATCTCAAAATTTTACAGTTATTTCTGTAAATGGCCTTAACTTATCTTGGTAACAAAGGAGCACTGTGAGACAGAATCTGACTATTTCTATGCTGCATTAGCTTCAGGCTTCAGATGATCATCTTCCTTCATTTTATGAACTTTCACAAACAACCAAAATTCACCCTCCACCAGTTGTTGGTGATACAGAAAAACACATCAGGATATATGAGAATAAAATTATTAACTTTCTCTCTGCATTAAAAGAACATGCAGATTTTTATCACAAAGAAGGATATGCAATTATTTTCACGTGAATACTGTGCATTTTCATTGTTATTATTTGTACCAACAAATGCATATAGTTGCTGTTGCTTTGTGTGTTGTTGCCGCTGACCGTGATCCGGATATATTTGGGCATTAATTGTTTGGTTCTACACATTCTGTTGGTCCCTATGGCGGCGTTTGTTTTTAATAACTTTGGCTTTAAATTTTTCTAAATGTTGTATATTTTTGCTTGTTGAGTCTCTATTATTTATATGTGCATATTGCTCATTTTTATTGTTTAGTATCGGTACCATCAATGCACATATCTGCAAATTAAGTAAAGTGTTCCCGTTACAGGCCTGGTGCGGCCCAGAGGGTGGGCAGAGGTATGACTGTGGCATTAGAAGGGGGTGAATGGTCAGCAGCACGCCCCAGACGCACTTTACCCCCGGCAAAGACCTGGTACCCATTTTACAGGGGGCTGGGTGGGCCCCAGGGCTGGTCTGGATGGGCGGAAAATCTCGTCCCCACCAGGATTCGAACCCAGACCGTCCAGCCTGTAGTCAGTCCCTATACCGACTGAGCTACCTGGCCCACACATATTTGCAATTGCTGGTACAAATAATAAATAATAAAGGATTTGGAAATTTGTTCTCCTGTACAGACATGATCATTACCTGGATAATTTGGCTTCTGTAACTCTTTGTGAAGTGCCAGAAGAATAGCGTATGGACCAGACCTCCATGATGGAAGATAAGGCTTGTTCTTTCTGACACCTGTAACCTTGTGCAGAAATAAAAGTGACATCACTATGTGAAAAATCAACCTGTAAATGGGATAAATAAGCTGATTGCTACAGAGGAGCCATCTGCAGATTCACATCTTCTGGGATATGATGCTGTATCAAATGACAAAACGTTACTGACATTTGGGAGATGCCCCCTTAACAATCTTCAAATTATTTGGACTGGGCTCACTCCTACCATGGATGTAGATAAAGATCATTAACCTTTACGGACAAATGGGATGTCTCATTAAATGTATGCACTTTTCATCCAAAAGGGAAAAACACTCTCCCACAGTGGGCATGTAAGTGACTGGAGCTCTAGCTGGCAACAGAAACCTGGCATTTAGAAGAGAGTATGCAAAAGACTGACTATAAGATAGGAGGGTCTGTCAGTACTGTTGTTGAAGATTCTAGTCTTCTGGTATGTAATGTTGTGTCACTGGCTGCCGAGTTTCCAATGCTTCAAAAGAACGAAGTGTCTTCACCAACAGGTCCCCACGTTACTAGCCTTCTAAAGGTTGGGAAGTACCCACCTAGCGACAAACTGTCACATCCCAGACGGTCTGTATAATCATTTTAACTTCTTTCCAACTAACACAATATCTATGTGGTCTGTCCCAAAAGTAATGAGAATGATTTTTTTGCGCAGCGCATAAGGGCCAGGAAAGGAAAGTGGGGGTCAAGGCAGGTGGAGAGGGAACCCGGGTATAAAGTTTGACCTTCCTCAGTTGAGTACGCGCCTTTGTAGCAGTCGGTACATTATCAAAATGCATAGTAGTTTTTGTGTCTTGTCACAGGCAAAAATGCAGAGGAGTCTGGAGCAGCATTACGCGATTAAGTTCTGTGCGAAACCCGGAAAATCTGGTTCCGAAACGTTGCAGTTGTTGAGGACAGCTTATGGGGATGTTGTTTTGTCTTCATCCCAAGTCTTCAGGTGGCACAAGGCGTTCAAGGACGGAATGGAGAGCAATGAGGACAAACAGTGCGCAGGGCATCCTTCAACTTCAAGAAATGAGAACAATGTGGCTCGTGTGAAGGCTGTTCTGGATAGGGACCAACGTTTGAATGTGCAGTTAATTGCAGAGGACGTAGGACTACCAAAAACAGGTGTCCACCGAATCATTACGGAAGATCTGCACATGAGAAAAATTTGTGCGAAACTGGTCCCGAAGAATTTGTCTGATGTGTAGGAATTTTTG
>Ga0123354_10010748_pt1 | contig 14123 bp, 13 predicted proteins | sample TergutLab28metaG_2_FD_97872 | JGI IMG/M metagenome (GOLD analysis project Ga0123354, IMG submission 97872) | Labiotermes labralis P4 segment gut microbial communities from Petit-Saut dam, French Guiana - Lab288 P4 | ecosystem: Host-associated > Arthropoda: Insects > Digestive system > Gut ... | reverse complement strand
CGTGTAGCAAAGAGGTTATTTATTATCAAGAGGATAATCCGAGGAAAAACCAGGCCCCCCCCCCCCCCCCCCCCCTACAAACGGTATCAACACTTTTTTGGAGATTGGGATTTTAGTGTCACACCGGGCGTTGGAGGCTGAAGTTTAGTGGCACACCTTGTTTGGGAAGCGGAAGTTTAGTGGCGCAACGGCATTGGGAGGCTGAGGTTTTATGCACACCGTGCCTGGGAGACTGATATTTACTGGCGAACCGGGCTTGGGAGTCTGAAGTTTATTGGCTCACCCAACTTGGGATGATGAGTTTTGTTTGCAACGCCTGGGTTGGGGTATTGACATTTGTCGTGAAACTGCTTGGTGTACTAAAACTGGCAACACCAACAAACGCGCAGTTCAATAAACTGTATATTCTTTCTGTTGCTTAGGTACTACATATTTTTGGCGTTGTCGCTATCTTCAGGGAGCTTACACCAAAATTTCATTAAAAAATGTAACAATAAACAGTTTGCAATAAAAATAATTTGTTGTTATGCAAATAATACATATACATGTATATAAAACAGTATTTCCAACAGAGTGACAATGTAATGTGTGGGCCGGGATAGCTCAGTCGGTATAGCGACTGACTACGAGCTGGACGGTCCGGTGATCGAATCCCAGTGCGGGGCGATATTTTCCGCACCTCTCCAGACTGACCCTGGTGCCCACCCAGCATCCTATGTAATGAGTATCGGATCTTTCCAGGGGGTAAAGCGGCCGGGGCGTGGCGTTGACCACCCAAGAGCTATACCTCTACTCCACCTCAGGGTGAATTTTACTTTGCCCCTACTTTACTCGTGAATGTACGCATGAGTAAGTGTTCTGAACATACGCGTGCATCGCATGTGGAGACATGCGTCAAGACCGCACTGTGATAGTACTATGAGTCGGTACCCCTATGTCTGTGGGAGTGTTTGAGGTGGTGCCTTCCAGCCGGCGAATTGCTTTCCTGGTTCGTCAGACTACTTCACACTTTCTTGGGTCCTGCAGGTTGTTAGCATATGGTGTGCACGGCATCAGGAAGGGCGGTTACTTCCGTCCAGCAAAATGACTCGCTGCGTGACGTAAGTCCATGAAAAGCTAATAGTCGAGCAGCTGGTCAGAAAATCCCTGTTTTCTTTAATGATACAAATAGGTCTGTTACCGTTCACACAATATCTCGTCGTTGGTCTTTATCCCGTTAAATGTATTCCACACAACTTATTTATGACAAACATTTTAATGTTATCCTCCATCTACGTTTAGATATACGTATAATATTTTCTGTCCTGTTTTTCGGACTGAAGTTTTGCTTGTGAGCTATATCTCTACACCCCATTTTATACCCATCCTCTGATACCGATCGTGAAGATCACGAATTGTTAAGCTTCTCATTGTGCCAATTCCCACACAACGCCAACCTGATATGTAAGTGGATAAATCAAATTTAGCATCTTTAAAATCGTCACATTGAATGACTCATTTAGGCCCCGGGTGTAGTTGTCGGTGTCATTACTTTGGTTCGTTTCTGGGGCTGTTTCAGAACACCGAAACAACTTCACAGGTTTAGATGGAAATGTTCGTATAACTTTTAAGTCCTTGACGGAATTTGATGGAACTTAATATGAGAGAATTTTTATATGCTGGCATTAAAATCTATAAAGAACCGGTCTGCATGTTTACTTGGTTTTATCTGTCTTTAAGGACGAGCTGGGAAAGCTTTGTCTGTGTAATGACAAGAACACTGGCTGGTCAGTATTCCCGACAGTGACAACAGATTTTTCCCTCCTTCAAAATGTCAAGACCGGTCCTGTCGGGTAAGTAGTTCCAGACGTTTCGAAGGAACCTGCCTTCCTCACCCTCAATGATTCAAGGTCCATGACGCTTGAAATCTGGCATACAAAGGCGATACCGTTCCTTTTAAACGTCGAGAAGCACCCAGAGACGCCACGGCACATCCCACATGACCGGATTCCTTGATCAGACAATTGTGAAAAGCCGAAAAATCGCATATAATACAGTTACAAGCAGTAAATACGAGGGAGAGTCAAATGAAAACCTTAAAAGTGCGATAAAAATTCGATACACTGCTCGATTGTCTTGTAAGTTGACAACAATGATACTCATGGTTTGAAGAGTGGCCGACAGGTGGAAGTACGGTGCAGGAATGCAACACGACGGCGCAGTAGTAGTGTAAAGTTGGCGGCCCCGCTTGCAACATGCACCAAAAAAGAACAGCGTTCTGTCATCCGTTTTTTAAGTAGTGAAGGGATGAAACCCATTGAAATTCATCGACGAATGAAAGTACAGTATGGTGATGCATGTCTGTCACTACAGCAAGTGTATTAGTGGACTAGGAAGTTAATGAACGGCATTGGTTCTGTAACAGACTCTCCTCGACCTGGTCAGGCACACCGAGTGGTGACACCAGAGGCCATTGCAGCAGTTGAAGCCATCGCGAAGGAAAATCGCCGCGTAGCAGGAATGAAATAGCCGCACAATGGAGACTACATAGAAAAATAAGTCATTGTGTACCTTTTATGTTCAACAAATTACGAGATAAAAGATATTTAAAGTTTTCATTTGACTCAACCTCGTGCTTCCCCATACCAGAATTACTTCAAATTATGGTCTTTGTGCAGTAGCGTGTGAGCTAAACCAAACCTGATTATGGCATTACAAATTATGTTTGCAGTATTTAAGTGTATCTACGATGTTTGACGCAGTTTCGTAGCAGGCTTTGTGAATTATTGCCAGGAACCTTTTTTTTTCACTTTATTGAGCTGAATGGTTCAGTGTCCCTTTCTGCGTGGAGGTATTTGTACTCGTTTAAAACGAACCAGAATATTAACTTTTTAAAGCCTAGCGGTTTCTTTACGTACCACCAGGTTTAACATTCAAAAATTTTACATGGTGCTCGCTTTGCGTTGAGTGTTTTGTACGGATCTCAGAACAGACAGCGACTTTTGCTTTATACGTCATTAACTGATTGGTTTTTATAGCCGTGGTGAAAAGTGTTTACAGCGCTGTGCGGACTGATTCCTTGTACAAAGCAGATAACGTTTCGTCTTTAAAAGGTTAGCATTGAATATGTGTTTGGAACAGTGTGCAGGGGTTCATTATCGCGCGGTTGTTAGTTTATATAACCTGAAAGTCTTGCGTGTGAATAACACGTATTGAGCGCAGACCGTTTCACGCAGCAACGCGGGATTTGCACTACCTTCGCTTCGTGATTCATCTGCAGTGTTAGATATATAGGCTTCTCTAACTGTGCTTTGTTTTCAGGAGTTGCTGCACTCTGACATTTTTAAGCGTTTTATTTCCTCGTATTTTCCTTCATTCTCTCCTTTTCTTTTATTCGTGTTTTCATCTGTCGCTTTTTTTTTTAGTTTCTCTTGTATGTCCCTTTATGCTCCTCTATCTTTCTTGCTTTCTTTGGTTTCTCTGTGCTCTTTCATCTTCTGTATCTCGTCTTTCAGTTTATTTCTTTAATTATCTTTTTTTTATTATTCTATCGTAATTTAATTTCCTTCTTTATTGTTTGCATATTTACCCACTTATTTGCCAGTCTTCTTTTCAATATTATTATATGAGCCTGTGCCTTTTGTTTCACATGATCAGACGCTTATCTTTACGTCTTTGTATTTCCCTCTTGTATCTTTACATTTATGCCTATTTCCCGCAAACGGTTTCGTGCCTTCAAGTGTTCCGATAAAGATTTTGCAAGTATTTTATTTATCACCATATGCTCTATGTGCTTGGCCCATCTCACCACTCTCTGTTTAATAACTCTAATAATTTATTTTTTAAGTTCCTTGACTATACTTGTTTGAAAGTATCAGTAGCGAGTCTTAGAATTCAAATTTCCAAGCCATAATTTTCAATTTCCCGTGATTACGTATTGACACAAAACATGGTTTTCCAGGTTTGCAAAGTTAGATTGTTATATAGTGCGAATAAGGTCGGAGGTCTGTATAGCAAGCGAAGGTGCGCCGGTATTGTAGTATTCGAATTGTTGGGTAGAGTGCCACTAAGTGGGACAGAGCTGCCATTATCAAGCGTCAGGAGCGTGCCAACAATGGTGACTGTGTCATGATGATGATGATGATGATTATGACAATGATGATCATAACTTCTTTGATTTCTGACTGACCCATTTGATACCACCAGTCATATCCGATATTAAATTATCGATCTACACAATGAGATGATCTGGGTTGTGACATCATTCAGACTTGAAGTCGGGCATCACAATTTCGGAGTAATATTTTGCCTCTATTTTTAGAGGATTATTCGTCCTGTTCCTACGAAATTTACTAAATGTTTTTGCGAACCTGAAAGCCACCATTTCAACACTCAGTGATATGACCCCCCCCTCCCCCCGACCCGCTCGGGTGCTCAGTGAATTGGAGACAGGGTGAGCCCCGGAGCCTGTCTGGACGTTTTGGAGAAGAGCAAATTCTTTTGCCCATACCGTGAATCGAACCCCGGGCCGTCCAGCTCATATCTCAGTCAAATGATCAGATCGACTTGCACATATGTATATGAAAGCCATACAACGAAGTCTGTACTGATAATTTGGCAGCCTACATTTGTCTTCCTATTTATCGTACTGACGTATGTTTAGTGTATCTGTCTAAAACGTTAAATGATTTTCAATTACTACTACTGCTACTACTACTGCTATTACTACTACTACTACTACTACTGCTACCACTACCACTACTACTACCACCATCACCACCACTAACACCACTACTACCACTACCACCACCACCACCACCACTACCACTACTACTACCACTACCACCACCACCACCACCACCACCACTACCACTACTACTACTACTACTGCTACTGCTACTACTACCACTACTACTACCACCATCACCACCACCAACACCACTACTACCACTACCACTACTACTACTACTACTGCTACTGCTACCACTACCACTACTACTACCACCACCACCACCACTAACACCACTACTACCACTACCACCACCACCACCACTAACACCACTACTACCACTACCACCACCACCACCACCACTACTACTACTACTACTACTACTATTAATGTTCCGAATGCCGTTATTATGTTCAGAAAATGATGTATGTGGAACATCCTTTACAAATATCTCGTCTGTGTGCAAGTATATCGTCAGTACTGGCCTGGAGTAAATAGACACAGACTCTAAAACAAAAACGAAAGTAGTCAGTATCAACCATAGAAAGGGCACACAACAGAATGGTAAATGTATCGTTACAAAATATGATAAGTGAATTTAAGATGTGCAAGATGTCAAGTTTGAAACGCAGTAAAGTTCGAGACTGCAGTCTTATGGGTCCACGCCTTTTCATAATAAGCCTGGAGACTGCACTGTGAAGTGTAAAATAAATAAATAAATAAATAAATGAATAAAAAGTAAATGAATAAATGAAGATTTTATATACTTTTGTCTTTTGTCAGATACTGCTGACGTAAATTTTTCGGGCAACTGTTACAGTGCCTCAGTGAGTCTTGTATGATTTGGAGCTGTGATACTGTCACATTGATGCTGATGAAGGTATGCACATGACGCCGTGTAGGTTCATAGTATTTGTTGGTTCTTTTTCTACCGCAATTACTACTACTACTACTACTTCTACTGGCACCGCAGTCCATTGTTAACCGTGGACCTGTCTACTACTACACTCGATTAGAAATTCACGTGTTTAAGATTTTGCTTCTCTTACGAAAGTTTCACAAGAACAATGTGAGCAGGTAAAACTTGTAATATTACTACAACTTTCCTTTCCTAATGCTGGCATTTATAATGAAATTAACTTGTAAAGAAAGGCGCTTACGAAAGGCCTGGTAACATCCTGTATTCCCAAGCGTTCACTACTCTGGGTGATGTAACGTGAAATGGCTGGGAACTGTGTAGGAAGCGTTCGCTTACCGAAACAAAGGAACCTCACAAGACGTGTTACTTAAAATTACTTTTCTGCAGTTGCTTTTCCATATCGTAGTTCGATTTGTCGCACTGAGGATGGAGGCAATAGATTTCTCCGAAATTTTGGGAGACTATGCGGCTTTATTTCTTTTTTCCGGAACGTCGAGTTCGTCTCTGTAATCCACCCTGCCTCCTATTAAGTGGGTACAGGGGTTATGTCCGGGGGAGGGGGTTAAAGTGGCCGGGACGTGGAATTGACCATCCATCGCCACCTAGCGCCGAGGTCAAGAATGAGTCTAGCTATACCTTCCCTCTCCCTCTATGTCATGAGCAGAGACAACCTTACTCCTTATTACCTTATCCAAGAACAGTCGATGTTTTTATCGTGGCACCGTGCATTCTGTAGTTTATTTAATTACACACACCAACACATGCATATATATATATATATAATTTAATAAGTCTAAAATTTACATTAAAACATTTCAAACGTGTGGCAGCATGTCGTGTGTAGCTTGAGTCTCACGCTACACGGCATACGACGCACGTCCATAACCAGGCTCATTCTAAACAGCGTACGACTCACACACAAAAACACGACACGCTGCCACAGCACCAAAGTTAACATAACGAAGTAATTCGCTGAATGTTTTAAACTATAACTTTAGTAAGGAACAATATATGCTCCCTGAGGATGATCGTGTGATCGAAACATGTAGGAGCGTTTGAAATGTTTTAATGTAAATTTTAGACTTACTAAATTATATATATATATATATATATATATATATATATGTTGGTGTGTGTAATTAAATAGTCGATGCTCTTTACATTCACTGCCACATGACCTTCAAATGCCACGCGGTCCCACGTGGTTTGATTTATCATGAGTTTGTTGCCGTATATAAATCGAGAACGTAGTGGAGAGATACCAACTGTCAGCGTGTCCACTCGCTTCTTTTATATCAGACTTTTTATTTCAGTTAAATGTGTTATTGTAAACTGTAGTAAGGAAGAAATTTTTCTCTGTAGAGTGCAGTAGTTACTGTATATATGCACGTTTGATCACTAAAGCCTCTGCATTTAGCCCTCTCACCCTGTCACCGTGTTTCATATGATTTTCAGCATAAAAGAGCCTTTTTTTAAGGCGCGTTTGCAAAATTGCGGAAAACGACACTTACCATTTATAACAACTAATGCACAACACATACATTAACGATATTTTGTAAGCCTTCCTACGTGTTTCGGCGCTTCTGAACCATCCTCAGGGAGTCTTAACTTTGTGCTGGCTGAAGTTACAAATTATTAAAATATTATTAGTTTGTGCTTACAAAATATTTTTAATATATTTGTTGTGCATGAGTTGGTATAAATAATAAATTGCACTAAATGACGGTACGTACATTAAAATTAAATACTTATTTTCCACGGCAACAATTGTCACGCGAACGCGCCTTAATATTTGATTATACATACATTGCCTGTCTTTTGACGTTAATGGGGCCGTGCATCGTAATATTATTTCTATAGTAAAACCAACCAGATGCACCAATATATCAAATATATTTATTTTAGAATGACACTCTACGTGTTTCGGATGGTCTTTCCGTCCATCATCAGGAGTACAAGACTGTACATACAGTAACAGGCATTTGCCCATCTGTTTGACAAATACCTGTTGCTGTATGTGCAGTCCTGTACTCCTGATGATGGACGGAAAGACCGTCCGAAACATGTAGAGTGTCATTCTAAAATAAATATATTTTGATACACTGTTGCACCTAGTTGGTTTTACTATAGAAATAATTGCCTGTCTTGTTATTTCTCTATAGATCCTTCGCCGATTGGTGTGTCTAATAAGAACTTACTGTGTTCTCTGTGCGGTGCGAACAGAGTAGTTATATGCAATTTTTTTTTTGTTTTCCATCCCGAAGTGTTATAACATATGAATACAACACGTCAGTCAATAACACAACACTTTATTTATATACAAAAATAGTATATTTTGTCAGGGCAACATGTTTCGACCTTCATTATGTCATCTTCAGGCCCTCTGAGAAAACAGATCCAAGAACTGTCTATGTCTATATAGACAGTTCTTGGATCTGCTTTCTCAGAAGGCCTGACGATGACCTAATAAAGGTCGAAAGCATGTCGCCCTGACAATATACTATTTTTATGTACATAAATAAAGTGTTTTGTTATTGACTGACGTGTTGTATTTGTGGTTATATACAAGTTAAATGCGGATTTCATCAGTTGAGAGATACAATAATTTCAGTGTTAACAAATACAATGTATCACCGAATACGAGGCATAGCGCAAGATAATGTGAGCAGCTGGCTGGATGATACAAACTATATGCCAGTCAAATGACATCGTGATTAGCGCAGTAGATGCTCATTTATTAACGTATGTAAGGTACGCGATGGTGGTTAAGTGAAGCAGGATTTAGTCTTTTACGAATTAAGGAAACGTACAAACAAATATGTAAAGATTGGGGATATTACTGATGGTCATATATGTTGAATGTCCCGGAATGGTGAAACCATGTGGGGCTATGTGCGTACGGTTGCGTTCATGAAAGCTCAAGGTCTCAGTTGGCTAAATTTTATTTTCGTAATGGCAGGCACATTGATTGTTTATCATTGAACTATGCTACCAATAACAATAAAATATTAAAATTACACTATAAACACTATCAGCACTATAAACAACATTTAAGGTAAATATAAAATTCCTAACAGTAAAGAGTAGTCACAAAAATAATAATAGAAAGAAAGCAAGGTCAGTTTTCCATCATTTTTGTCCTGGCCACCCAGTATCGCTCCCACTCTGTCCTATTAAATATTGCGGTGCATTGTGCTGCATGGTTTCTGTCCATGGGTTCGCGGAGGCTGGCATAGCACGCAGTAGGGTTCGGGGCGGATTCCGTTGCGTTGAAGATAAGTACCCAGACAATCATGCCCAACGCATAATCGAAATTCTGCAATTGCCTTTCTCCTTGGCCAGTCTGGTATTTTGGTTATTTCTTGCTTCCATGGTTTTTGGGATAACTTTGTCTCTAGTTCATGTCTGTATACACTTTGGAACACCTGTTTTAAATATAGTTTGATAGAACGGTAGGGTGTTTCTCTAATATGTGTTTGTGTAATTTTGGCACCCTTTTTGGCCAATGCATCGGCATGTTCATTCCCTGCGATTTGGCAGTGTCCTGGTATCCACTGCAGTGCAATTTGTGTTTTGCCTTAGGTTGTACTAGGCCTTTTCAGTCTGTGGCTTCTGTTGATATCACAGTTTCTGTTCATATCACAGTTTTTGTTGATCCCGCATATAGTATTGCAGCCTTTGAGTCAGAAAAGATAACAGCTCTTTCAAATTTGTTCTGGTGTAGGTTTAGCAGACATAGTGCAGTGCGTATGACTTCAATTTTTTCATCAAAGGCAGTCGAATGTTGTCCCAATGGCAAATAGCAGGAGAAAAGTTCACAGTAAAGGCCAGCACCAACATTTATGTGTCCGTCCATTTGAGAGCCATCTGTGAAAATGTGCAACCACTTGTCTGGAGGGTACCTGGTGTTCATTGTTTCCAAAGCCAGGTGCCTAAGTTTGTCTGTTCCTGTTTCTCCCTTTAGTATGTTTTGTTGCAGGTGTAGGTAGCATTCACTTTGTTCGACGTCGACTGGGTTTCGCCGTTGGTGCAATGGTTGGCGCTTGCTTTTAATCTCCAGTTCTGTCTTTATTCCTGTTACCTTCTGTATAAATCCATTCTGCTTCTTTAAATTTCTCGGCTTGTTTTCGTATGTTTTCCAGTATTGGTCTCCTGGGATTCTGAGCAGCTTCTCATGTAGCAGCACTGCCTTTTCTTTTATTAATTCCTGTATTGTTTTATTGCCCGTTATGAAAGTTATCGCATCAATAGGAGTTGTTTTTGTTGCACCAGTTATTAGTCTTAAGACCTGGTTTTGAGCATGCTCCAGCACTTTAAGTATATGTGGTTGAGCAGTGACTAGGGGTTCACGGCTATATGTTATTACAAGGAGAGTGTATTTTTTGTACGTAAGGTTTAATGTTGACAGGGCACATCCCCATGTACTTCTTGCTAGAAGTCCCAGAACGTTTGTGCGCTTGGAGACTCGAGAGGCAATTGTATCTACGTGGTTTTTCCAGTTTAGCTTGTTGTCGAAGATGACTCCAAGGTACTTGAATTCATTTGATTGGGAGAGAGCTGCATCTTTGTACCTCAGCCTTGGATGTGTTGTTTTGTGAGCTAGGGAGAAGGATTGAAAGGCTGTTTTTGAGGTATTTATCTTCATATTATTTCTCTCACACTATTCTTCAAGTATGGCCAATGCCTTGCTAAGTGTGTGTTCTGTCTTTTCTTCAGCCTTTCTTTTATCTACCTCCGTCCAGAAGGCAACGTCATCTGCATATAGTAAACATTTGATGCCAGGGATAGAATATAGCTCACCAGTTAGGTCGTTTATGTACAGGTTAAATAAAGTGCAGCTAGTTACATCTCCCTTTGGTAGTCCTGTTTGTAAGATGTGATATTTAGAATAGTGTGCTCTGTTGGAAAGAAATGATTCAAGCCATTGTAGTAGGTTGGATCTGATTCCGGATCTTAGTAGTTTAAATAGAAGGTTTTCTTTCCAGACAGAGTCATAGGCTGATTTAAAGTCGATAAATACTGCTGTTAATATACGCTTATTGTCCAGTGCATCCTTAATGAATTGGCTGAACTTTGCTATATGTTCGATTGTTGATCTGTGAATTCTGAATCCTGCTTGCTCGTTTGCCATAATATTGTTAATTTCGAGTAGCCAATTTAATCTGGTGTTAATCATTCTTTCCGTGGATTTTCCTATTGTACTAGTCAAGGAAATGGATCTGTAACATGCGGTACTCTTAGGGTCTTTGCCGGTTTTCAGTAGGGGCACTACTATTGCTTTCTTCCAAAGTGTGGGCACAAAACCTGTTTCCCAAATTTTTTGAAACCACATCCGTATTGAGGTCGTTGTTTCCCTGCATACTTTAGAAATTCTGCGTGTATTTGGTCTTCTCCAGGAGATTCTCTGTTTTTCAACTGCTGTATTGCTTCTTGGAGTTCGCCGTCACTAATTGGCGAATCAAATATATCTTCAGTTGTTGTGGGTTTTGCACTTCCATTTGTTTTGTTTAAGGGTTTTATACACTCCTTTAACTATCTTTGATTTCCTCTCAGCGTGCGTGCCCTTCTTCTGTGCTCATGAAAAGGTACATGCAAATGTATTAGATATTCCTCTGTCACTAGTAATAACATCATTATTTTCATGTATTGGTACTCTGTTTCTGCAGGATGTATTGTTTTGAATTCTTGCTAGATATTTGTGAGTTTTCTGGCTGTCTTTCTGGTAGTTGATGTGGGATATAAATTTTTTAAAGGATTTTCGCTTAGACTCTGTAATTTCTGTCCTTGGGATAGCTGCTTGTCTTCTCCAGGCCTGAACGTCTTCTATTCTACCAGTGTGCTCAGCTCTTTTTCTCAGGTATTCTCGTTGGTTCTTGAGAGTTTCAAGGTCGTCGGTCCAGAAGTATTTGTATCTCTTCTCTCTTCCTCTTGGAATGCAAGCTTTAGCTCAATCAATGATGTTGCTATTGATGACTTTGCCAATCTTATGTGGATGTTGTGAAAAGTCTATTTTTCTTGGTGTAGGTTTATTTCTAACATATCTTTGAAGCTTCCCCAGTCAGTCTGTTTGAAGTTCCAGGAAGTTCTTATGTATGAATCCGGTGTTCTCTGTTGCCGGGTGAGGGGATTTTGGCAATCACAGGCTTATGTCCAGATCCAAGGTCGTCAAATATGATGCGTTTTGTATTTGCACTAATGTCGCTAGATACAAGCAGTAGGTCTGGTGTAGTTTGGGCTCCGTTAAAATGAAGGTGTGTGGATGGATCCGTGTCGTTGTATATTAGCTCCAGGATTGAAGTATTGAGTATTTCTTCCATCTCTTTCCCTGCTGCATTGTTATGCTTATAGCCCTACTCAGGGGAATGCGCATTGAAATCATCAATCATTATGGTTTTGCTCGTAATGTGGAGGGATGTGAAGTTGGGCTTGTTGTGCGGGGGGCTACATATAGCGTAGATTGTGAAGTTATTTCCTCTTTTCCACACGTTAACCGTCACCATTTCACTTTTCTCTTCTGATTTGCCCATTTATTTTACTATTTTTAATTCCGCACAGAGGGAGTTGCTTACCCAAATTAGTATGCCGTTGGCAATTCATCTATATTTTGATAGGCTGTAGAGTGTTTATCCGTTGAGCTGGTAACAGATGAGTTTCTCATCCGTGGGGTTTGCTTCCATAATGGCGAAGACGTCCACGTCATGTTTAACCAGATTTAGGTACAGTTCGGTTTTCTTATTTTGTGACAGCCCTCCGGCGTTCCACGGGAGGATTTTAGGTCGGTGTGTGTGCTCTGGGAAGGGTCTCTACGTCGGTTCCTTAGTTTGCTCTGAAAAGAGCATTTTTTTACTTTTCCTTTCTGGTTATATATATATACACTAATTTTACCAGTTTACTAATTAATTAGTTAGGTCGCTATGCCAGGGTTGTAGATCATTTAGCAGTAAAAAGCTTTGCCCAGGGTGCACCACTTGGAGGTGGATGTACTTTGCACCGCTCTCAGTTGGCTAAAATGCTCTTGTATTGTGTAGACACACTGCGTGATTCAGACACAAGCTCTTAATCTCTAAAGAACTGAGATTATTATTAGCTAAGGTTTTAGCAACGTCTCTAAAAGTTTGGCATTATTTGCATTATGAACTTTGTCAGTCAGATTGTGTTAAAGATATCAATCAAATGTCCAAGGGTCACATCGTGGTGTGGACAGAAATGGTACCATTTCTAATGTTAAAGTACGGTTAAAACCTAGTCAGGTGTTCCCACATGCAGCCGTACTCTTTAACTTCTAGGACATTGTCAGAATATTAAAGAAGAATAAGCTTTGAAGTTCAGAATCTTACGGGCTGTATCATTGTGTCCATGGACTTGGGACTGTTTTACCCTGAATATGGCGGCACCGTGATCTTTCGAAACGTCGGGAACTACTCGCCCAACGGCACAGGGTCGCTTCCCGCAAGACTCGAATCTTCAGCAACACTGCTGTGACAGGACCTGACATGTCACAACCAGCCATAAGCTCTTGTTAATTTCGTTAAAATTAGACCTTCAGATACAAGGATATTTGTCAGATTGTATGAGGAAATGGGTACAGAATACATTACGTTAATTCGTTACTGTGACTTAAGGGGGTTTCTTAGAGAAATTAATTAACACACACGTTCGGACTAATGGGTGGACTTTATCAATACTTTTTACGGCTAAAGCGAAAGAGCAAAAGTATGCCTGAAATGTGCCCCCACCCCCCATTTTTTCTGAAAAATACAGGAAATCTCGAAATTAATATATATATATATTTATATATATATATTACGGCTCTTGGAGTTGCTAGTGACCACAGTGACAGTTTCCTAACTCTGTACAATATTCCAAACAAAGAACCTGTTTTCATCCGTTAGCTGAATAACATTTTGGCTGCCTGCGAAACTATGACAATCGCAATACACGTACTGGAGCACCTCGTAGGGAGATGGAGCTCAAAAGGTTAATACAGTAAGTAAAACGTGATAGTTCGTGTAGTTGCAGAAAAAAACGAGTTCATCATGAAGTTGGCATATTAAAGCGACATATTTGTGGTGCTGTAGACACTACAAACCGCGAAGTAATGGCAGTAATTTTGTTTAGCTGAGTGGGAAACTGGAAGTGTTGTACAGTTTGGGCCGTGGCACAGGAAAATGGGGAGAGAAATTCTGCGCTATTTTCTTGTTTGAAGCAAGTTGTCGACAACAGAGGCACGCAAAATTAGCGGAGTTGCGATTATTTTATTCTGGGTCAATTTTTGTTTGCCCATATTCCACTGTGACAATTATGTGTCTTTGTCTTAGATGTTCAAAATCAAGGACCATCTTAGTGGTCAACGAAAAGACAGTCTTCTTATTATTACAGCAGATGAACAATTGATTGATTATTTTCAGACGCCTTACCGGGGGGGGGGGAATTCAACGGCCACTTTTTTTAGAATTGTGTGAATCAGGGTTTAAGATCACTTGAGTAAAAATAAAT
>Ga0123354_10010746_pt1 | contig 14123 bp, 2 predicted proteins | sample TergutLab28metaG_2_FD_97872 | JGI IMG/M metagenome (GOLD analysis project Ga0123354, IMG submission 97872) | Labiotermes labralis P4 segment gut microbial communities from Petit-Saut dam, French Guiana - Lab288 P4 | ecosystem: Host-associated > Arthropoda: Insects > Digestive system > Gut ... | reverse complement strand
ACACAACACAACAAGTACTCGCTAGCTCCTGAAGATGGACGTATTAACGTCTGAAACATGTTGAGCAATATATAATAAAGCAAGTGTCATCTAGTTGGTCAACCTTTATTCAAATTAACAATCAGAATTGTGGAAAATGGAAAATAAAGGATGTTGCGATAGCATGGGTATGTGATTGGTTGATGTGGAGGAAACAAACGATGTACACAGAATGTAAGATACGTAAACTGTCACTTGGAACATGAAGGAGGACAAAGACGGTGTCAGAGATAAACGGTCGTACCGTATGATTGGGTGCCCAAGTTTGCATTTGGCAGAGACAGTTGCCGTTTTGTATATTCTATATAGCAGTTGACAATGATTTGCATCAAGCAGTTTGGTGCGGGTGCAACTCAGACTGCTGGCGTGGAGGAATATGTTAAGAACTTCGAACGGTAGACCTGCCTTCCTCACTGAGGTCTTCGTGAATTCCCTCAATCCCATCACAAAACGAGGAAATAGTGCCTGGATTAGCAGATAACAGTTTATTCCCAAGTATTTCCAAATTCTTCACGCATCCTACTGAGGTACTGATAGCACCATAATATAAACCGCAAAACAAACTTCCTGCTTTTAAATTAGTGTTTTGGAACAGTACATCAGACGGTTCGAACAATAATTGTTCAGAACAATTTACAATTCAGTCACGATGGCTGCCTTTCAGCAAGGATATTAGTGACACAGGTTGAAAGCCTTGGAGTGGGGGGGGGGGTCAAAGGGGTCAGAGCCATGGTCAGTGGATTGTTTTAGTAAGAGCGGGGTTGATCCTGCGGGCTTTGCTAACACAAACTTACTTTCTGAAACGAATCAAAGCACGTTCTGTACTCACACCATGTGCAGAATGGCATCCACTTGCAGGTGCGCCAGCTGTGGTATCTCCTCCAGTCCCGTGTGCACAATACGCCTAGAACAAAAAGACACTGAAACTTTGGGCAGCAGGGAGATTTACGATCAAAAGTGAGTAAGAGTTGAAAACATTTTCAGAATACGCAACAACTGGCTGCACGTTAATGTCGATATGTGTAACATATGTCACTCCGGAATATTTACAATAAATAATACCATTTTATAAGAAAACCGTGAAAACCGATGGTGCCGTGCGAGTCGCACGGCACCATCCGCACCGTACACACGACCTACGCAGCGGCTCTCAAGACCACCACCCATCCCAAAACTCGGTGCAGAAAACCATATGCTGCATCTCAACATCTAATTCTCCTGATTATAGGCGTATGCGCCCGAAACATGTTGAGCTAAGAATACATCAATAAAATTACCGTGTTGCATCAAGTTGGCATTTCACATTATAATAAATAATCTGTACCATATGGTTCAGAAATTTATGTTTATGTGTCTAAACACACCCCGTGGCTTATGGCGGCTTACTTTCTGCTGGTCGAGTTCACTTTTCACAGTAGTAGAGCTTTCACTCGTCACACTACTTCTACCACATTTCATTCAACAGTAAATTTAAGGACAAGATAAGAAACGTACGCCCCTGGGTCTTTGTCGACTGCGTCCAATACATTTCAAAGGATTACATAAAACATGTAATATCATGTTTCTATTGCGTTCACCCTTACTATTCAGAAGGCCACAAGTCAGCTTTTCTGCCTTCTAGATATTGCCGAATTCAAAGACAAATCTAGTGGCATGACCATCGCACTGAGCTTGACGAATCATGACAAATGTATTCTAAAATTATCTGCGGCGTTACAAATAAGCATATGATGCACAGGAAATACTAAAGAACACATGTGGGTGGTTTCACATTTGTAAAGCGGCCTAAAATTTTCTGTTTCTTAACATAATATTCAAACGTGTAGGTATAATGTTTTGCCACAAGAACGTACAGGGATACACATCGTTTTGTTTCTCGACCAACTTGAAAGACGCAGATGAGTTTTTGAGAATTTAGACTTCCCATTTTCAGCTCATACATCGACTAGTATCTTATGCGAATTTTCCCGTGTTTCCTCATACTGATAAATTACCCTAAAACAGAATACAAAATATTCCTTCTTAATTTGTCTCTGTCCATCATGTTTCCATTCGAAAATACACGATAAGTGGGGTTTTGTTTGTTTTTGGCGCGACAGCCCCCCAGTGGGCCAGGGCTTCCTCATTCAAGAGGTTTCTATATCACACACAACGACGCACCACAGTCGGTAGGACTGCTCTGGACGAGTGATCTGCCCGTCGCAGAGACCTCTACCTGACAACACACAACACTCACAACAGACAGACATCCATGCCCCCGGTGCGATTCGAACCCACAATCTCAGCAGGCGAGGGGCTGCAAACTTACATCGTAGACCGCGCGGCGACTGGGACCGGCTATGATACGTGTGTAATTAACTAAATTAACAAGACAGTAGGCCTACTTCCTTCCCTGTAATGGAGACGATGTTTCAATTCAGTGGACTGTGTTTGTTTGATCCGTTTAACATACTGTTTCCTCTCAGATACGAAACTGCAGAAATATCCACTATATTTTTTTAAGTTTTCATTGCTCTGTTTCAGAACCGTGCTACAGTTGGCGCACTGAGAAAGTAATGATGTAGCCTTATAATAAAACGAGTGAGATGCACTAATTTCTCAAATTTATTTTTGGAATAGAATTCTACATGTTTCGGACAGGTTTTCTGTCCATCATCAGAAGTCTAGTACTGTACATATAGCAATAGGTATATGTCAGCATAACCTGTATGACATATACCTATTGCTGTGTGTAAAGTACTAGACTCCTGATGATGGACAGAAAACCTGTCCGAAACACGCAGATTTCTATTCCAAAAATAAATTTGAGAAATTAGTACATCTCGTTCGTTTTATTATAAGAATACATCACGATTCACGGTCCTCTGAATGTTAATAATGTAGCATTCAGGCAGTCTGTTGCCGCAGAGTTCAGGCTGACCGATACTACGTTTCATAGTAAGCTTGTATTGTGCTGTGTAAGTCTTACGCTTCGTAAGGTCAGAGGTAACGGGTTTCTCAGAGATTACAAAATACGGAAGGAAGTCAGAGTCTAAACCTCAGCTATTACATGTGTAGAACAAGTCTCCTACACTGTGACAAGTTTGCTCAGACTGCTTACACGTCACATTTGCTATTCACCGGGTGAGACAAGAGAACAAAAAGGAAAAGGGAAACTGAACAAAGATGGCACGCCAAGAGACGCTGCTGTGAGATTCAAATTTTCTGGATAAAACGAACTTAATAATTCGCATCAGAAATAAGCCATATTCTCTTTTAGGGGAATTCGCAAAAAATCGAAAAGTGACTACTAACTTCGTCATGTCTGTCTGTCTGGTGGCACAGAACAACTCGATTCCCACTGGGCGCATTTTCATGACATTCGATGTTTGAGTATTTTCTAAAATCTTTCCAAATTTTCAAGTTACATTAAAATTAGACACGCATAACAGGTACTTTACATCAAGACCTATATATATATTTATGATAGTAGCCCCTTCAATTATTCTCAGGATGAGAAATACTTCAGACAAAAGTTGTGGAGAAAATCAAAACACGCATTTTACGCTCGACTTTTTTTTTTTCGAAAATCATGCCGTTTATGTGATAATGTGGAAAAATCAAGTAGAACTGGCAGGCCACAAATGACAAAATGGAGCATGCGCATTGCATGCTGGATACCTACGTCTACAAACACACACTCATAATATGTAATAATTGTTGCTTTTCCACTGCAAGAATAGTTGCACGAACATGCCTCAATGTTGCGTACCTTGCCTTTCTTGATCTTAGTCCATTTAATTAAGCCATTTCGGTTGCAGGGAGTTTACAGCGTCGATTAAAATGTTTCCTCTGGATCGTGATTTGTGAAATAAATGGAACAAAATGGCTGTGGCGTATTTTATGTCCTACCCTAACATTTTCGTGGAGGGGCTGAGAGGAAGCACAAACATCTCAAGAATGAGAACCGAACAGAGTATTGCGAACATGAAACAGAAGTACTAACTACGTTTAATGAAACAAGGAATTGCAAATTAACTTACAGACTTCGCAGACTGGGAAGATGCAGATGGAACACAGCGTCCGGTATTTTTTTAAGTAAAGGGGCATGGTTTATGTATCTGCAACAGTAAAAGGTCAATTCAAAATACACAAGAACAGGTAGGTAATATAATGGTATGGATAGGCAACTACCGGTAGATGTTCCTGCGTTATGAATACACAATTATGGGTAGGTATTTTTGTATCATGGATAAGCAATTACAGGCACTAGACATTCCTGTACTATGAATACACCTGTACAGGTTGGTATACCTGAGCTATGCAGCAACACATACACGTAGACATTCCTGTGTTATGAATACACCTGTACAGGTTGGCATACCTGGGCTATGCAGCAACACACACATACAGGTAGACATTCCTGTGTTACGAATACACAACTGGAGGTAAATATTCCTATACTATGAATACACAAGTGCGGGTAGATATTGGTATGACATGCATACACAAGTACGGCTAGATATTCCTTTGCTGCGAATATATAAGTACAGGTAGGTTTTCTTATACTGTGGATAGGCAATACAGGTATACGTTGCTGTGCTATGAGTACACAAGTACAGGTGGACATTCCTACGTTATGACTGCATCAGATGTTTGAAGCTAAGCCGCCATACCGGTCAAAATGCCGATCCAAGACAAGATGTGCAACATGCTATTGCTTTATGGTTTAAACTCTTTACAGTCTGCAAGTTACTTTGTATTTCTAGAGTTCTGCTGCGGACCTAGATTAAAAAATGTTGGTGTGGAGTAGCACAAGAATTCTGAGGACATGGGACAAAGATACTGGTAACAGTGTGTACAGTAGCAAACTGCTGTCATGTATATGGTGGGACGTAATAACGAGATGTCAGTTTGACAACTGCGCTGACACTTACACTGTACGGAGTTCTGTCAGGTTCCGGAACGCCCGTGACTCGATGGTGTGGAGTCGACGCACGTTGTTAAGCACTCTGCAAAAAGTTATTAAACGAGAATGCATCAATCACAACTTACGTTATGCGGAATTATGCGAATATGCATTGATTGTCGAGCGGTTGGTGATATTCTACTATAAAGACAGACGAAAGATATAGCGCAGTTCTATCAAAGTACTGGTTTTGAACAGAATACCGCTGAGGATTCCGTCCGTCTGGAATATGACGAAGCGCTAGTGCGGAATTTGTTCCCGACTTTCGAGAAAACGTACTGGTCTAATCTTCAAGAGTCAAAATGTAAAAGAATAAGAGGCATTCCTCTTGGAAATATCGACCCTTCCTCTATTTTGTGTAGAGTATTATTTTAGAAATTTTTAAATTTCAGTTTCGCCAATAATTAGGGGAAACATTCTTAAAAAAACATGGGGAATTCCCTTTGATACATAAGTTCTCCTGATGATGACCAAGCATATGGCGAAACAAGTCTGAAATAACACTGCAGAGTTATAAACGAAGGTTGACACAATCCTGTGGTGTACAAGGGTGTCTTACTATCCTTAATCATACTTATATATACCACGTACTATATATTAATATCTGTCTATCAGTACAGTTAAAATCTCTTGTGAAATTCAATTAACCCTCTCAATAAGAAAGAAATTGTGATGTAAAATTCATGTCGAACTTTGTTTCTTATAAAATTTGTGTATTATACTGAAAGAACGGACAAGGCACCATTTTAAAATCTTTACCAGCTTCATACAAAATACCTGTAGATGCAGACTGATCTGTAAATGCAATAGCAAAAGGGACATAACTGATTATGATATCAGTTTCATAATTAGCTGTCTCTACAGTAACAGGATACAAGACATTGAAGTAAAGAGTTCATTACTCTTTGTTTTCGATGTCCTTTTTACTAAATTTCCCTCCAAAACAGTGATGTGATTAATGCAATGTCACCAGCTGAATGCTACTGCACATGAGCTCTTTATAAAGAACGGCAGTACGTATCGTACGTAAACTCTGCAGAATCGATCCAAATCCCATTATTTGACTGATATCATGTTCTGTTTGTTTATACGTGTTTCATTTCTCCTTCTGTCGCTCCAGCTCCCGCCCATGCTTTCTCTGAAACACTAGAATCTTCGCTTTCATCACAAATTGTTCCATCTGTCTCTCCTGATTCGTCTCGTGACACTCGAGGAAGGACCGTTCATGGCACTGTCTGACTGAGAGAATAGGCTGCAAACTTGCTAATTAAGTTGCATTGTCTCATGAAATTCAGAATCTGCATTACTGTTATTTTAATTACGTAGTAGCTAACGAGGTCCATGAAACATAGCCCCATTCCACCAGCCAGCAGTTCAACAGCTCAGCAAGAACTTTCGCACCTTTAAACAGTTCGAAGACCCACAACCGCGTTAACAAGAAGCCGACACTTAAACCTGTTCCAAAAAAACCCACCCCACACGATCATACCCTACTTTTACACCCATTTTAATATTATCCTTGTGTTTCTAAAGTGTTTTATATATTTCATGTTTATTTATGCGCATCGTGTATGACTTTTCACTGCCCATGCATGCTACTTGTCTCGCCCACTCTCACCTTCCTTGATTCAGCTTTTTATTTGTATTTATATATTTATTTCGAAGTGAGTGGGCTAGTGCAGTAGCACCTCTCTGAATTAGTTTTCAGGTAGCATTCAGTACGAACAGCAGTCACCTCCTATTCATAAAGAATTATTTACGGTTTTATTCAGTACACCCATATGAACGGTATTCAGTGCCACAAATGTAACACTACTGCCTCCTTCCTTATCGCTATTTATTCAGCAAGGCTCCTCACCACAAATTCTTCACTTCATTCCCCCTAATATAACCTCCACAGCTCATATATCATCGTTAAATACCAAAGTTAGAATAGTAATTTGTTTTATATCGTACGAACTGCAGAAGTTATGTAACTTTGAGATCAGACATCAAATTAGCGTCACTATAACTATACATCTGCCATGAATGATGAGATGTGTTGAAATACCGTTCCAAGAGTGATATTTCAAATTAGCCAAATTATTCTTGCGTCAGTGATAATAAGTGATAGGTTGATACGGACATAAGCTAGCAAGATAAAGAAAAGCTTACAAAGAACTGGTAACAACAGATAGCCGAAAGAAGCCTTGGATTGTACACCCACATGATAAAATGTACGTGGATGAATGCGAAGAGGTTAATGAGAAACGTTGGTTGCCAGAACAGATATAAGATACGTAACTGCTGAGATAAGAACTTTTGAACTATGGACGCCTGACAGCTCTTCATATAATTCCCTGTTAGAACAGAAACCGAGTTCCTGCCCATTTCATCACAAACGACATTTGAGCTAGCTGAAAGCATTTCGGCAAAATAAAATATATTTTGACACATTCCCAATTGAGAACATTTTAGTTTATGTCATTCTTACCTACAATCAGTAGGGGCCTACAGACACTGATAAAGTTACCTCAGTCATGTCTCACCTTTGAGTCGAAAGTTGAAGTGCGTAAACAATAGCAGCAGGCAGGGTAACAGTCCACACAAACATAAGCAGTTACCGCAAAATTAGTTTTTAAGGAGAGCTCCGCAGTATGGGACTCCAGTAGGGATTCAACGGAGGGCTCTAGTTAGGTGGAACTCCGATAGAAGGCATCTATATACAGTGCCTTAGACATTTACAACTGGGTTCCTTCTTTTTGGACCCGGAGGTGAGTTTGAGAGTAAATTAGATTTTAAGGAGAGCTCCGCAGTAGGAGACTCGAGTCAGGATTCTACAGAGGGCTCCAGTCAGGTGGAAATCCGGTAGAAGGAATTTTAGACATTTATATCCGGGTTCCTTCTTTTTGGACCCGAAGGACGTTAAGAAACTAGGTATGGGGGGGGGCATCTGAGACTTCGTTTAAGGAACAGGGTTCCCATAATTTAATATCGAGTATTGGGCATAAAGGGCCTGTCTTAAGGCCTAGGTGCATCGGGCCCGGAAGGGCTCGAACCCAATCATTATTCTGTTCTATTCTTCTACCGCAAAATACTGACGAAGTTCAATCAATTAGGAGAATCGTACATAACATTAAATAATGTATGTGAAAGCGTATTTTTACGAATAAAAAACATCGATTTTGAAAATAGTGAAAAAAATATAGCAAAGGAAGAGCATTTACACCTCACATACTATTTAAAACTTCAGACTACAAGTATTTTAATAAAGTCTTAAAAATCACTGTAAATATTTGGACTTCAGTGCAACGAAGGAAAAAATTTTGATTATAACAGCTGATAGTTTAAAAGATCGTTTGGAACTTCTGACGTTCATAGAGCCGTGCATCGTAATATATTTCTATAGTAAAACCAAATAGATGCACCAATGTCTCAAATTTATTTTATTTGGACTTACACTCTACATGTTTCGGACGGTCTTTCCGTCCATCATCAGGAGTTCAAGACTGTATATACTGCGACAGGCATATGTCAAACAGATACTGCTGACTGTTTGCTAGCAAGCAGTCAGCAGTATTTGGTTTTACCACAGAAGCCGTTTAGAATATAGTAAAACACAACTCTTAGAGATTACGTTAATTTGCAAGCGTTTTAGATTAACAAAATTGCAACAAAACATGTAATTTTTAAATCTCTCAAAAAGAGGCAAGCAAGTCTGCAATTTCATTTTAAGTGTTTTTGTGTAGAAGCCTGATGCTGGTCCGGAAGGACGGAAATATGTAGCTTGCTTATACACGCAAATATACAGTTGTGTTAGATGCAGACTTGAGTGATTAATTTCTGATTGTTAAAAGCGCAACGGGGTGACGCCCGTCAAGGGAGATAATCCATTCTAAACTTGGCCAAAAAAAATTATCTAGACGAATTCTGGGATAAGTTGGCCAAGTTTTTTTTCACAATATAATACCATTCGTACTGCACACAATATCACTAACGTGGGGAAAAGAACTTTTAGTAAAAGGTTTTTGAAAATTAATTTAAATAGCAACACAGAAAAACCCCTTTCTTCGTGGAACTCAACTTGTTATAGAAAAGACCTGCGATCACAAGTCGGCTTAAGAGAGAAATGTCTTTTATCTACATTGCCGAGAGTGGAATTTTAGAAAAATCCCCACTACAAATATTTGATTGACCACAATTATTCTATAACTGCACATTATCTTATGTGTACTGCACAAGGTTTAATATAGTTCCCGTAACATTTTCGAAAAAAAATAACAGCAATACAGGCAAGTCGCATTCGGTACCACTCAAAAAATAGTTCCATTTTGTAAAATGTTCCCCCTAAGTAGTCTTCTCAATTGTGATTACTCTCAGAAATAGTCTGTTGGCGTTCAGATAATATTTCGTTTCATAGTTAAGAAAATACACGGAATGAAATCTAAATTTACTACACACGTTTACAGTTTAAAAGGAATATTTCCTTAAATTCGATGAAATAATTCGATTCACATTTGTTTTGTAGGTGTGTGCGGGATTACATGTTTAATGCGTCCTTTATTCCGTCCTTGTGTAACTGCGTGTTACTGGTACTCATTGCAATATAATTTATAAGAAAATCACTTACATTTCTCTGAGAGTTTCCTTGTAGGGTTGCAGCGCTCCATCTCTGAGGACACGCATCCCGGCCTGCACCACAGTTCTGGAATAACAAGCACAAATCAACACGTGGAAATTAATGCTTTCTTACTGACGAATGGGCTTCATTTGTTTTCCACAAGCATAAGTGTAGTAAGGAGTTCTTATTCTGTTGTATGTAAATCACAAGATCTTAAAATAACACTTTGTCAATCAGGTAGAGAGAAAGGAAAAGCATTTTAAAAAATTCTAGGAAAATGTCAAAGGTTAAAATATTATTTACTCTGTTGGTCACATAAACATGTGAACCCTGCAGGATTATTCTTGCAAAAAGGCATATGGTGTACCAATAAGTTGGTCATACATTTTAAACCAAATCGACAATTGTGGGTAGAATCGATGGTCGTAACATTTAACCTTTCAAGGACGCTGACATTTAAATTCTAACTAGTGCACAGGACGGAGGGGGTCTAAATTTGTATTGCTCCTAATGTATTTACGACAGCACGGTGTAAGGAGACCGGCAGCACTTAAAGAATTAAGGTCTGTACAATGCACTGAGACCGACACTTCCTGTCTCACACTGCGATATACTCGGTATGTGCAACCTTTCGAGTCCTAGAATAATGCAAAAGGTTGGACGCAAGAAAAACCTCATGTTCTGAAGTGCCGAACCTGTACCCTTTGACTCGACTGCAAGTAATTTTTTAATAAAAATTCCTCATTTTTATTGTCAATGTCATTTAATGTAACGAAGCTGTAACACAGGTATAGCAATACCTGAAAGTTTTTGCGACATTTTAATCAAACTTTTAGATAAGGAAACTAATTAAAACATGTTAATCAACCGACTCGCTCGTACGGATCGCATCTAAAGTCTTTCGAAAAGACAGCGAGGTGACCTCCTCCTTCCACTGTCTAGTCAGATTCGTGATCTTTAATCTTTATTTACACAACAGAATATTTATATCCAAAAAAATAACAAGCAACTGGAAGCGGGAGAAAAATACAGTAATTTGTTATTAAACACTTTATTAACCAACTAATTCACCAATATATAATTCGTAGATATAATTAAAATTATAAAATATTGAAAAGTGCTCCGTCTGAATTGTGCCATCCCCGTTGTGTAGTACAAACTAGCAAGTAGGTATGAAGTCAATAACACAACCATTGTTTAATTAGATGTTATGTTCTAGGTCAAAGAACTACATGTTTCGGCCGGTAGTGCCCATCATCAGGTCTTTGTCATTCGACACACTTAAGATTATTTATATAATTGTGTGGCGGCCTGTTTTATGAGGAGATCTCTACTTCAAGGCCTCTGTTTGAGTACTGAATATCTATAGTAAGTGTGTGGGTGAACTACTTTATAATACGAGTACACTACTATATGCTTTGATAATTTAAACACAATTTAATATTGACATACTATACTCGAACAAAGGCCGTGATGTAGATATCTCCTCATCAAACAAGCCGCCACACAATTATATAAATAATCTTAAGTGTGTCGAATGACAAAGACCTGATGATGGCTACTACCGGCCGAAATATGTAGTCCTTTGACCTTAGAAAACAACATCTAATTAAACAATAGTTGTGTTATTGACTTCATACCTACTTGCTAGTGCTCCAACATGTTTCGGATCACAAGGGATCCATCATCAGGGAGCCTTATACAGCACCGGGCTAAAATTACAAGAATGGTTCTATCGTGTCCGTTGACATGGACGTAGTCAGTGTTAAGGCAGCATATTCTGACCATATGACCCGTGGTGCGTGTGTACACACACGCACCACGGGTCAGAATATGCTGCCATAACACCGACTACGTCCACGCCAACGGACACGATAGAACCAGTCTTGTAATTTTAGCCAAGTGCTGTATAAGGCTCCCTGATGATGGATCCCTTGTGATCCGAAAATTGATGGAGCATTTTTAAATATTTCATAATTTGAATTATGTCTATGAATTATATATTGGTGCATTAGTTGGATAACAAAGTGTTTACTTGTCATTGATGCACGGTGCAAACAAGAAGATTACAGTAATTTGTATTCGTCATCAAGTCAATGGTTTTCGATGGGTGGGACATGCAACGGGTTTTGAAGATATGAGAAACCTATAAAGAATTTTAGCTGAAAATCTTAAGAGAAGACGCGGATGGGATTCCATTTACAGGACGTCAGAATAAAATATGAGACGGGTATTGAGCAAATGGGGAAGAAACGCGCATGGTATGCGTCTAATCAGGTGATGAACTTCCATTATTAGGACACTGATATTTGTGTACCACAAAAGATGGGAAATATCATACGCGAGAGACCATCAGCTTCTGTATGAAGATTACTCGATAGAGTGAACCAGTTAAAATATGCAGGATATTGTCAAATGTAGGTCTACATCTTCAAAGGGAAATATATATGACTTCGTGGTTAATTAAGGAAGTCGTGAAAGAAGAATGAAAGAAGAGAGGTAAAGCCCCAGTAATCCTTAACATGGTACTAGATTATTGCTAATGGTCAGTTTCATGCCCGGGCCGCTTTGCTCCCGGGAGAAAAGCCCCCGGTACCTAAAATTGGGCCCCGGAGCCAGTGTATACGCAGTGATCAAGAGAAAACCCTGTTGTTGTCAGAGCTCAGTGATCCAGAATTCCTTCACGCGCTCTCATAAATCAGTACAACGAAACTGAACCAGGCACTAAGAGATATCTGTCGTTTGCACGCCGAGGCAAACAGTTTTCTGAAGGTCTGTATCTTATTCACTGTCGTGGACAACGCCATCAGGAATGATCGGTTGTTTTCTTCACAGCGAATTCTATCAAAAACTGTGACGGAAAATCAACTGGCACTTCAGCAGTTCCCCAGGGTACATACATAAACCTCTTCAGGACCACAGAAGCTGCCATTCGCACCGTAATATTCACTTGATATCTCGAAATTTGGCCAACATCAGAGGCTTTTGTTTTTGTTATATTTCCGAGGATTTTGCGGGTCAGCCCAGTGATTCCAGACGCCGGGCATGCAGTTTCTTCGAAGCATCAATTTTTAATACTTCAAAGTAGTGTACAGATATGGAGGAAATAAAAACAAACACCGCTCTAGGTAGAGAAAAATTATTTATTTCCACGAATAGTGCACACTGTATTTTAGAGCTGGTTTATATCCATTAGTGGTAACGAGCACGTCTTTGTGAAATCAGCGTACTTCCATTTTTCTTCTTTCATTTTTTCCCTACACTTGGTTCATACAAACAAAATCTTGCACAAAAAATTCGAAGACATAAAAAGAAAATAATAAATAAAGTCGAAGGCACTCCGAACCACTATGCCCTACTGGGAATCGAACCCAAATATAGACTTTTCCTCAAACTCAGCATATACCTAACATTTCCTATCTCAACGTGTGTGTGTGTGTGTGTGTGTGGTAATGAGCTTTTACAGTTTCGTGGATTCTTGTCTGTAGCAAGCTGTGGGAAGGACGAGGGCAATGACATGGTTTCTTACAAGCAGCCATTACTATTCTAAATCGGTGAAGAAACACGTAAGTAATATTCTTATGATCATAAAATGTCCTTTATACTAATGGTCGCCAGTTATGAGGAGATAGGACTGGTTATCCAAAGACCAATCGAATTTCACAACAAAAAAATATGCATTTCATACAATAAATGTGAACTTTAGTCAGTTTTTATGTGAATAGTGATAATAGAGCATGGACATGGATAAGATAAATAAAATACGCATTTTATCCTGGGATTAGCTCACAACAATATTACAGACAATTGTTTGTCATACAAACAATAAAGATCCGCTGCAATATATTCGCTTTTCCAATTCTTTTTACAAAGGCCTATTAAAGATAAATAAAAAGATACAATATGAATGAAAGAAGACACGAACTTCCCCGAAGATGCCCGGAACTGCATGTGGTAGACACAAAACATGCAGCGCTTCATTTATACAACATACTGAGGACAAAGTACACTGAAACAGAGTCTCAAGCTAAAATTTCTAGCTTGAATTTGCAACTATGGTAGAAATTAAATATTAACGAAGCGGCGGAATTGTTTCTAGGCCTGTATGACTGTATGCAGAATTACACGGCTCCTGATTTATGTACATACACACTGTTTTTGTTACGTAATTGAAAGTGTAATTAGACTTCGATACAATTTGCGTGAAAATAGAGAACTGCATATTCTGTAAAGAGGAGGTTTAAATTCGTCTGCACAGAAAATTATTACATGATCATGACCATAATAATAATAATAATAATAACTCTGATAACCTAATTTTGAAGAAATGTTATTATCAGCTACTACTGATTCTGTCACACGTTCACAAAACTCTCACGTTCAACCTGTTGTACAATATTTATTATTCATTTACTGTTCCTATATGATTCAGCCATGGCCAACTTCAGGAAGTTGCAAGTTTTTTAGTTATACAGCATGAATTGCAATAAAGCCAATTAATTATTTCAATGACTGTACAATAGCATAATAGCAATT
>Ga0123354_10010740_pt1 | contig 14128 bp, 6 predicted proteins | sample TergutLab28metaG_2_FD_97872 | JGI IMG/M metagenome (GOLD analysis project Ga0123354, IMG submission 97872) | Labiotermes labralis P4 segment gut microbial communities from Petit-Saut dam, French Guiana - Lab288 P4 | ecosystem: Host-associated > Arthropoda: Insects > Digestive system > Gut ... | reverse complement strand
GAAGAAACAACCGAAACATGTCGGAGAATTATGAATGACTTTTAAAATGTTTTTAACCAAGTGAGGTTTTATAATGTTTTAATAACAGTGTGCATGTGTTGGTAATTCAAATAAATGTAAATAAATAAATATATATATATATATATATATATATGAAAAGTTGCTCTTCTTACGCTGTGTAGAATTTTTATTGGAGTGCTGAATAATTATGATTATAATTCTTATACGTCACTCCTATTTTCGAAACGTTCTTAGAATGGGAAGCCATAAAGACTTTAGCATCTGAAAGTGGGGGACTTTTTAGAACCTTCTATTAATCTATCCCTGCACTATACATTTACGCCGCTTGTCGTCACAACTCACAATATCATTTTGCCTTGCACTCAAATAGCAGACAGCTGGATAAATGGACCGTTGCAACGCCCGGCTATAGAGCCTGGAACTACAATTAAAACAAGTGAGTTTGAAAGCTTAGCGAAGGAGGTGCAGTTGTATTGTTTGTGTTATAAATAATTATAGTAGGTCTGTCGTACCGTTCAAGTATGAAGACCATTGGCAGGCAAGTCATAAGCTTATGTCTTTGTCTTAGCTTTATTTGTACGCATGGCTTCACTTTAATAATACACCACGGAAGAGTTGGTAATAGATGAAATTTACACGTGTCGTTCTAGTTAATGATAGAACAACCCTATTATTTCGTAGTTTTTATTCACACATCACTAGACCTCTTAAATAAATCCCTCCTTCCTTCATTTTTCCCTTTGCATATATATTCGTCAACGGTTTGTTATGGTGTATGTGTTGAGATTTCTTCCTCTACTACTGCATTATATTAAGCACGCTTTTATGACTTTTTATCAATGCGCTATTACGTGTTTGAGTTTGAACAAAGCACGTTCCACGATGCCAAACAAATCATTATTACTTAAATAGAGCAGAGTGTGGCAAACAGGCAGCGATTGTTTATGTTGACAGGTGGATGTCGATTTGGGGTGACGGTTTTACAGGTGATAGAGCATGAATTATTAAATGCCCTTCCGTTTTAGGCATTATTCAAAGGCATGATAGAAAATAAAACAAAAGGAAGCCGTCGAAGCTTTAACGGTACCCTGTTTTCATATAGGACAGCTGTCAGATCACACTGTTCAGTGGTTTAACAGATCGCCCGATGTAGCCAGAAGTTTCCATTCTTGTTACAAAGAACCAGATTTAGAGGAAATGTTTGCAGTGATTTTCATACAACACACTTACGAATGCGTGTGTCTTAATCGAGAAATGCGTCGTATTACCAAAACATAACTGAAAACTTCGCTCATTGTGTTGAGTCTCATTATTGGCTTATCAATAATATAAACAGCCGACTAGATGCAACAATAACAAATTTTATTGATAATTACAATCAGTTCAACATGTTTCGGGCGATAATTTCGCTCATCCTCAAGAGCACTAGACTGTGTTTACAGCTTCTAGTATAAAGCACCGACGATGCTGCCTGCAGGCAGCATCGCCAGTATATTATACCACAAGCAGTAAACACAGTCTAGTGCTCCTGAGGATGAGCGAAATTATCGCCCGAAACATGTTGAACTGATTGTCATTATCAATAAAATTTGTTATTGTTGCATCTAGTTGGCGGTTTATATTATTATATCAGTGATGCACGGTCAAACAAACATCAAATTTATTGATTTAGCAACTGCAAATTTTTTATTTTTTGTAAATAACCAAACTTTTTTATGTTTTGAAAAAAGATGACTGACACAGGAAGGAGATATGATCAGAAATTAGTGAACTTAAGGAAAGCAAAGGCGACTTGAAAATGAAGCTGAAGTAGCTTAAGGAAACCCCGTCAAAAACAAAACTCCGTAAAAGGAACGAACTAGGACACGTGAAGTATAATTATTCTAAAGGATAAATTTCTTCTAAAATTTTGATGCATTTCAGAGGCTACTAACTCCAAACATTACTGGTGTTAACCTTTCATTATTGTCACTCTAATGAGACATCATTTTATGTATTCGCCGGAGCAGTCGTTCAGAGCAGTCCTGAATTTCAACACACTATTCCATTAGTCATACACTGACTACCGATCAATAACTATCAGACTAATGATACAAATATACACAGTGTTAAAAGAGTTAAGAAACCACAATAACTTAGGGAAGACAGTAATTTAAAGACGCTATTTCTCTTATCTTCCAAATCTCTGATATACAGTTTCACCCTGAATTTAAGTGAAAGTGTGAAAGAAGTGGCAATGAATAGTTAAATGTGTTAGCATTTAACTGCGATTTGATCATTAACTATTACAAAACATCCATCCGAGTGACAATGTTAAGTAATCATGGTTTCAGATCATTACATTTTTTAAATAAATACATGGATTTCAAGTTTCAAGTTTGTACAAACTTTCGCCTGATGATGTCAGAACAATCTGCTGGAAAATTTAGCGAGACTGTAAGAGCACAATGTACTGAATACACAAAATAGGATTGTACTATACCAAATATAATTCCAACAAAGTACTGGGTAATCATCGACACATTCATAACTACGGTATAAAACACGTGGATAATTAAATACATTTCTGGGACTGTCTGATCCTGAAAAAAGGAATTATTATCCTCCGAGAAGTCGGTAAATATTTACCAGCCAACAATTTCCAAGTTTCCTTCTTGTGGCTATGAGTTCCTTAGGCCTATTGATAGCACGCAACAATGTAATCGAATTTTAAGCTCATGGTTCCGCGCACCATAATTCAATGTTAATAAAAATCCAACCAGATGCAACAGTATGCAGATATTTATTTACTGCAAAGTCACTCTGCTTCCAAAGAATTTTTAGCTTATAAACTTCCACGATATTGTATAACTAGACTTTTGTAAATATGTTAATGTACCACCACCCATTACTATCAGACGTTAACAAGCTAACACACAACTGTTAGTTCATTCCAGTTAATCCTTGTATTTTACAGTATGACCTGTACCGGAGGCTGCGGTTACAGTTTTTAGTACCCCTGATGATGGATGCTGTGACACTCGAAACATGTAGAGTGACTTTACAGTAAATAAATATCTGCATACTGTTGCATCTGGTTGGATTTTTATTAACACGTAATCGAACTTCCATTTTTCAGTAAATTTCCTATGCAATTTGTCTTTGAATCAAAGGTGAAATTTCAGTTCTAGGGAAACTGCGGAAAAAGTTCATGGAATTTATTAATTACATGAATTTCATTATCCTATTATAATAAAGGGTGTGACTGCAAGCACTTGTAACTCATGTCGTACTTCCAAAATAAGAAACTTCCTTTCACATTACCAACAAAATTAATGTTTTGTCTATTCTGACATTCAAGTGTTTTGAAATACACATGAGAAAATTAAATTTGATGTTCGTGTGATCGTACATCTTGATACAACAACATAAACAGCCAACTAGATGCAATAATAATAATTTTATTAATAATTTCTATCAGCTCAACATGTTTCGGGCAATAATTTCGCCAATCCTCAGGAACACTAGACTGTGTTTACAACTTGTGGTATAAAACACCGCATCGTCACTGCTTTATACCACAAGCTGTAAACACAGTCTAGTGCTCCTGATGATGGGCGAAATTATCGACCGAAACATGTTGAGCTGATTGAAATTATTAATAAAATTGTTGTTGTTGCATCTAGTTGGCTGTTTATATTATTAAGAAAATTAAACTTTCAAATTGAATGGTATCAAACATTTTTTACAACTAATTCTACTCCAAACTCCATTAAAATTCTTACAATATTTACTAAATTTCTTCTAACGTACATTTTGAATTATTCGCTAGTTACATTTTTAAAAATTTGTTATAGGACTATTGGTATCTTGTTGTAGATTGCTGACGATTTTAATTTCGTATTATGTCTTGCATTTAAATTTTTCAAGTTTCCATCTAAACCAATTTATATTTTGTCCCTTTGGAGTATTGTTAACAAAGAAGCAGTTGTATAATAACAATTCAAAACAATTCTCATTTTTTAACGTGCTTGAGAACACAATGGACAAGTTAATAATACGAATTACTTGAAGTGAGAAAGTTCATTAAAACCCGAAAACATTTCATGAAACACGTAGACTTACGCATGAACTGCAGCAAATCTAAAATATTTCTAGACCGACTGTATTCTCATAAAGTTACATGACGTAAACCTCACCACGCTGATAATTACTGTTTAAGAAAATATGCGCTATCATCTCGCAGCGGTATGTCTCTGTAGGCCTTACATCAAAATCCATGCGTCTAATTTATATTCCATTATTCTAGTAAGAACATTTAACAAGAATGTTGTATATGTCCTAGATGTCCGTCGCATGTTCTCTGGAACTTGAAGGTAAAGATGCCCCTGGGCAAGCCATGAAAACGTGAACAGTTAGTTACACAACATCTTAAAACTCGGCAGCGGATGAAAGCGAGTGGCCATTACAAATTTAAATTATAAGCATAAATACAATTTAATTTTGCCGCTCATCTTGCACCTAGCACCACAAAAGCATAAATGAACGCACTAAAGTTGCAAATTTATATATTCCTGGGATTAAGAACAGTATCATGCTACTAGCTGTTAGGTTCAGCATTCTGTATGTCTTCCAAATGCAGCGACTTTTTCATTGTGACACCCCACCACAGTTTCTGAACAAACCCGCTGTGCGATCAAATTCCTCTAGAACACGATTAACTCCTGTCTGAATTATAAACTTCAAATCTTAGAAAAGTAGTTCTGTACTTCAGGACTGACAAATCTATAAGCTTTTTTTCTAGTGCATGTTCAGTCAACGGCGTGACAAAAGTTGGAAACAAAAATAATGATTTTGAAGTGATCTACAGTGACAATACACTGTCAATAACAAAAATTATATACCAAATCGTGTACTCTAAATTGTGTATAAAAACACAAAATATAATGAGGGAACGCAAGAAGAGTAATAATATTGCCGATGAAGCATATTTTCTTGCATAAAACGTTCCAGGGCATTGCACAACTTCTTAAATAGCTATTATTTATATTTTATTTAAAACAATCATAAAATTGAATATAATTTTAATATATTCATACTTACCTTCTACTTAATGCCTGTTAAATGGGTAGAGCTGATGGAACTGTACAACGACCTGGTCTTGGCCCAAAACAAAAACCTCGCGAAAATGAAGACAATAAATACAAAAAAATACCCGAAATTAAGAAGGATGGCCGATGCTTCGCTAGTACGTAAATACTAAAGCACAAACACTAATGAAACCAAAATGTTTATTTCACAATTGAATAGGCAGCTTACAATAATGTTCCTGTAATCAGCGCCTTTTACCGGTTGCTTCACGTTATTCAAAAACACCGCTTGAACAAAAACGCACTACACCGCGAAACAGTCAAGCGGTGTGAGGGTGAGCAGCCACTGACACAACAGCTCCACCACGCCTCCACATGTTTATAAATAAACTCTAGTATTCAAAAAGCAAATCTTTGTTTCCGTGCCTTCCACACCGAATTGCAAAAATCAGTGCTTCCTGTGCTTGAAACAGCGTGATTCCACTACGTGTGATGACAGCCACATTGAAACCCACATCGTCATTATCATCGTAATGATCCGAACAAACACCACAGTCACACGCACTGATGTCGCTGCTGACTCCTGACCGACCGTGCTGTTGCCTCTCTTCCCCTCCACGCCAAATAGAGTCGCTACATGTAACATCTCTCTCACTGGCTGCTTGGCATGAATCCGGCCACCACTGTGTATGGTACAACAAAATATTGTCTGGCCCCTGCGCCCAACACTACCTGTTTTCGCTTTGGATTCTACAACCACTGGAACAAAAGCATTTATGATGGAAACAATACAAATAAGAGTAAACCAAAAGAGCAACAGGACTAACACTTTAACATCAAAAGTTCATGGATTTGATTTACGATCCGGTGGCTAGTTACGCATAGGATAGTATCTCCATAAGACCACAATTTATTTCAAATCCTATCTAATGAATGAATGAATGATGAATGATATATTTAACTGCAATTGGGTGTAAACCCGGTGGCAGTGTTACACGTTTGCAGACCGAAATTACATATAACAACAACAATCAACACCAACAATACATAGAGAAAACCATTTACCCTACTCTGGGCAGAAGTCAGGGTGCGGACCATGCCCCGTCTTTGAGAGGAATACCCTAGCATTTGCCTTACAACCGAGGGAAAGCACAGAAAACTTCGGTCAGGGTAGTAGTCCATGCTAAACACATTACATACATTCTTCTATTCCACTTCATATAATATGATCAGTGCAGTTAAAGTATTATTTATTTGTGTATATTTGTTTACGTTATATTTTTCGACGCTTTCAGGAATACAGGCTACGCAGCGTCGAAAAATTGTGTGCAATAAACGTATCAAATTTACGTTAAGTACTAGTTATTTACCTGATGAATGATTATGGGTTCAGTGTAAAAACCAAAACCAAAAGTGAAGTAATAAGAAACTTGAACAGCGGTAGGGTGTATAGCATACGAATAATACTCTAAGTAAACTTAGGGACTTAACACGAAATAGTGTCTGCGTATGAATGTGAAAACTTGGAGAGACTGAATGGGCTTACTGCGATCAAGGAGGAAGAAGCTGTGGCCTCAGCAACTAATAGTAAGGACCTCAATTATTTTACCAACCACTGCACTTATATAAATTTATAAAATTTACACATTAAAACATTAAAAACGCTCCGACATGTTTCGGTCCTAGAACCGTCATCAGGGAGCAATATCGTCCTTGCTAAAGTTACACTATTAAAAGTCATATTAATTTCACTATTCCAGTTGGTTTTGTGGCAGCGTGCCGTGCCGTGTTGTGTTGTGTTGCCAAGAGTGCCCTGTTATGGGTGTGTGTTCTGTGTTTATGTTTCTTCTTGCATAATTTTCTAGCCCAAAGTATTAGTCACTTTATTGTTGTTCTTTTTGTATGAATCTCATGAAGCTCCCGTCATTTATGTCCTCCTGCAGCTTCTGTGTAAATGTATAATTTTTTAAATATAATCTCAAACGTTAACACTGTCTCCATAATGCTAATTTTGTAATAGGACTATTTCGTACATATATCACACGTAGGTCCGTATATGACTTATTCTCATGCCAGATTTCACTTGTCTAATTAACCTTTCAAAGTTTACTGGTTACGTGATGTACCAACAGGTTTAACTGTCAACAACTGTACGCTCTGCCCACACTGTATTTATATGTTTTGTGTTTACCTGAGAACAAACAGCGACCTTTGCCACTTACATCATAAACTGATTGGTTTTTATAACCGAGATGAAAAGTGTTTACTGCGCGGTACGGACTGAGTCTTTAAATAATGCAGTCTGCGCTTCGTCTTTAAAAGGTTAAAATGGTTCATGGTCGATCTTGATCAACCTGGAAATTAAAGACAGATCTCGCAACGGCAGCGTCTTGACTTTGCGTAATAACAGCATTTTTCCTTTACACAAGATAAAGATGTTATTTTTTTTAAATCTTTGTTATACACATAATTTCAGGGTCCTGATGTAAGAGGCTGTACAGTCTCAGCTACAGATATTGAAGCTTGAAGTGAAAGACAGCGTTACCAGTTACGGAAACTGGGAAACGGGTGCTAAGTTCTGATCCCCAACAAAGAACAACGTTGCTCTTCCCACATTGACTACTTCGTTGCATTAGGCGCGCTTTCTAACTTCAATATAATTTAACTATAAGAAAATATAACATGAATTCGGGCGAGTGTAATTATTTTGTTACTAAGTAAGAGACCACAATTTGACGGGGCTAACACAATATTCCTTGGCTATTCCATGCCGTCTTTTTTTCATGCGTTTCTTGATTTATGATGATAGAAGAAGTCATTACAATGATGGTTACACAACGCTTATTTTCTTTTAAATATACAAGTAGCCGATATCCAATATTCTTAACGGAAAATCACAGAAACATTGGGTTTCACATGTGTTTCATTGTTTGGTCACTCTGATCACAGAGGAAAACCGTATCTTTCGAAGCCATTTAAGGATTAACCATTTAAAAACGATATCTAATCCATTTTATTTAAAGATCCCGTTCGTACCGTGCAGTAAACACTTGTTTCCTCGTTTATAGAAACTAATCGTTGAGTGCTGTGTAAGAAAAACTTCAATTTTTTTTTCTAAGATACACACAAAACATATAAATGCTTTGTGAGCAGAAGATAGAACTTTTAAACGTAAAGACTAATAATATTACACTAACCGCTAGGCTTTAAAAGGTTAATGCCATCTATGAGAAGATAATAACAGTTATTCGGGTTTGACTCATTCAATCACCGACTTATTATGTAAGCTAAGGTTGAATATTTTGCACATTTTTTTCGTACATTATGTGTTTGTTGTGTCGTGCTGCCTTGGTTCAAGGAATGTACGCCTGGTGCTATAATTCTGACATTAACGTACATACGACCAAGCTTCTCTAGCTATGACCGTCGCTACAATAAAACTCCTGCCTGACATTTCGCTCGTACGTCACGTTTTTGCAGTTGATTATGGAAAGTTAAAACGTATGGCATTCGGATGTCACCAAACGTTGTAGCGTTTAAAAGTACGCAAAAATCTGTCTACTGAATCGTAAGCAGTTTGAAATCCCCCGCATGTTATGGGACGCGAAACCTCGTATTCCTCCCCGCAAACATCCGCCACTTTTCGCTGTCCTGAGCCAAATTAATTTCGTCAACTTTCTGCCAACCCTTCCTTTAAGATCCGTCGAACTCGCACCTGTGCTCAGATTTTCCACGTAACATTGCCACGGTCACATCGCTCTCTTTACTGTAGAAAATTAAAACTGGACTAAAAATACGACATACGAAGTAACTCTTAGATTAACATTTTCGTCCAGTGGTTAAGGACTATTAACGATGAACAATCATCATGATATTAACAATTTCAACACAAATGTCAGCAAAAGTGAACAAAATTATTAGGTATGCTTTTCAAAGTAAAGTATGCGTTTGTATACGTAGGTCACGTCTGTCTGTCTGTCTGTTATTCTGTTTGCCTGTGAGACAGTATCAAAGTCTTGTCCTTGGGACTTTTGGTTTAAAAAAATTACATATCTGAGATTTTTAGAAAAAGTTACACGTTTCCGTTCTTAAATTCTGACATCACATGTCTACTATCACGTTGTGCCGTATTTTGAGCTGTACACTATTTTATATCTATTGACTTAATTATGTCAAATGTCTGATTACTCATTTCAGTTGACTTTGAAATTACCTCCAAAACTGTACTTGCTGGCGAGATATTACGTAATCTCGGAGTAGTTAAAAAAAAAAGTTGAAATCTTATAAGATTAACTACATTTCAAGTGCTACATACAATTTAACCTTTTGACGCCTAATGTCAACTATAGTGGTCGTACCGCACCGCTAACCTCTAAAGTTGCATTTTATATATTTATTCAACAAATATAGGTACTGAATATTTTAATCATGGTATATAATCTCCTTTTTTTTTCTTAAAAATGCAGTTTGTTTCATAATTCTAACATATTTGGTTCCTGTATTATTCACATTTTATATACAGGATGTGCTAAAATTAAAAAAAAATAATTCCGGTGCCAAAAATTAATATGGCTTGTACAATTGTTGAGACCTCAAATATTCATTATATATATATATATATATATATATATGTAGGTAGGTAGGTACGTTTTCACCCTTTTTATATGCCACACAGGCCCTTAAGGTGAGTAGCGGTATAGCTCTACTCTTTTCTAGGACCTTCGGCACTTAGATGGGGTGGGGGTTCAGCCCCACGCCCCGGCCGCCTCTACCCCGAGAAAGACCCCCATTGTACAGTAGGCAGAGTGGGCCTCAGGGCCGGTCTGGACAGGCGGAAAATTTCGTCCCCACCGGGAATCGTTCCCGGACTCTCCAGCCCGTAGTCAGTCGCTATACCGACTGAGCTACTCTGCCCGTCATTATAAATAAATATATATATTTGAGTTATAAATACAATGTATTTAATGCCTGAGGACGACTGAAACATGTAGCATGTACTGACAAGACTAATAACATTTGTTGTGGTTGAAGGTATATGTTTAGCAGTTTTTAGTATGATGTGCCTAAATGGATGAATTCTGCAAAACAAAACCTGTACGTACCAGCTCTGAGCACCCGTTTAGAAGACCTCAGATGGGAAAATAAATAGCTGTGCGTGTGATGACAAACTTGGGACTGCAAGCAAGGACCGTGCAATACCGGAACAAGACACGTAATACCTGCAGTGATTCAGTTATGCGAGACATTTATGGTAACGATGAACATGAAAATTTTCAAACAGCAGCCGTTGCTTCTTGCAATCTTCACTTCGCTACGTCTTTTAATGTGTGCCCAAACCAGCTTTACGTTCACGTCCGAGCTCCTAACTCTCTCGATTCAATCCAAACATGTCTTGCGTGTGAATGTCAGAATGTTTAACGTTAGAAACACAGGCTTTACACAAGCTAATATCTTCAGGGCTTACAGCTTATTGTCCAATAGGACATACCTTTGCGTATTTTAGGCCCTTGTGGCCGTGTATCATGAACGCGGGGTGAGGAGAGGGAAACCAACAAGATAAAACAAATCTGGTTTTTATTGTCAAACGTCTATCTCAACATGTTTCAGGCATCATTATGCCCATCTTCAGAAGAATAAGACTGTGTACCACCGCATATAAACCATATGCGGTAGTACAAAGACATGTTCTCCTGAAGATGGGCTTAATGATGCCCGAAACATGTTGAGATAGACGTTTGACAATAAAAATCAGATTTGTTGCATGTTGTTGGTTTCTCTCTCTTCACCATATCTTTGGGTATTTTTGTTTTGAAGCGAGCATGTTGGCACCAGCTCGGCTCGTCTGCGTCCGAGCAACTACTTTTTCGAGGTTTTCTCAGTCCCTCCAGGTACGTGTTGGTTTAAAAATAATTGGTGGCAGAGTAAATGACCGAATATATGAATGACGGATTAGTATGTGAATAGATGAATGGATTAATAGCCGTACATATGAATTAGTTACGCCTAAGAATGGAGAATGCTGAACAGACCTTTCTTCTACATAACATAAAGCTATATTTTAGAGGAGTGGAGGTATAGAGCCATTCATTCTTAATCTCGACATTAGATGAACGTGAGTGGTCAGGTTTACGTTCCCCCTCCGTTTTCTCCACGCGGAAAGAACCCCCTGTGCACATTAAATAAGGGGCTGGTTGGGGCCCACAACCGGTCCCGGAGCTTTGGAGAAGATAAATTCTGTTCTCCTGTTGAGACTCCAACAACGAAACCTCGTTATCGAAGAAAATGCTAAGGTCTACGAAGGCTGCAATGAATTTCTGATTTAGTACAGACTTTTTATGTCTAGAGGAAAAGAAACATCGTGATGTTCTAGAGCTAAATGTCATCTTGTACTTTTAATATGGTGACTTGTGGGAAGGTGTTTGGAAAAGGAATTGTGTTGTGAAACAGAGAGATAGTTTTGAAAAGAACACAGAGATAACTAAGAATGAGATGAGGATGTAACAAAAAAGGAAAGATGACAGGAGACATAATTTTGATTATTGTTTGGTGAATTGAAAGAATTCTGAAACGTAGATTTAGGGTTTGGCATTAGCGATATTACATCTGCCATTTCTACGTCATAGACTTTTATCTGCAAATGATTGTAAGCAATGATACTAACGTTGCGCAGAAATTTTGTCTGCAGTAATGGGAGTAGGTTGGGAGAGTATACTTCAATCCTACTGTATTCACTTTAGCCTGAAGGTAAAATTGACGCTGAGCCAAACGCGGAATAGTAATGGGGCATGGAGATGAAGTTTCACGCGTTACTAACCCGGGCATTAGGTGGAAGTGAGAGCTTATGGGAACTTCCATGCTCTGACAACTTCGCACCTGTTACCCATTCAATAGGAACAAATGCAACGGTCTGGACAATTTTGGTAATGCAGTAGGTCTGCCTTATTTACTTCGCACATTAACAGTTTTAATTCATTTTCTACGCATGTGGAAGTGGCAGTTATGTAACATTACACGAACACCACAGACCTGTTCTGAGGTGTGCCATGCCGGTTGTGTGTAGAAAAGACTAATGGTGAGGTAAATATCAGTCACGAAACCACAACTATGGCAGTATGGATTTATGATGGTATTTAATAGCAAAAAATAACTACATGTTTCGGCCAATAGCGGCCATCTTCAGATTATTAGAATTTTGCTCAAAGAGTATCATATATATACCTAAATTGCGAGGTGATGCTGAGATCTCATCAACGTTACGCGTTACAATCAGTTTATTTAGTGGGAAGTCTAATGGTCAATGACCATTGACCAGCATCACCTCGCAATGTAGGCATATATATGGTACTCTTTGAGCAAAATTGTAATAACATGAAGATGGCCTATATTGGCCGAAAAATGTAGTTATTTTTAGCTATTAAATACCATCATAAATCCATACTACCATAGTTGTGGTTTCGAGACTGATATTTACCTCAACATTACCACAGACCTGTTATTGAATTACCAGCAACTCAAGTCCTTTATACGAAGAAAACTGGAAAAAAAAAAATCGCAGACAGTAAATCAGTTTGTGGCTTAAATGTTTTCCCCACATTTGTCAAATACATATAAGAAATCGTGTACTAATGTTTAATTTTACTTAAATAAATATGTAGCCCAAAACAGCCGTTTTTTAAAACTTTTTTTCCCACTTCAAACTACCATGTACCACACTTTCGAAGAAAAATCCATTTATCAGGATAGCTCGTCGTCCCAATTGATCCAGGTAAGTGGAGTTCTACTGTAGTCGCTGGCTCCTACGAGGTCAGACCGGATTCTGCTTTCGACCAATCCACGTAAGATTTGTTGTGGACATAGTGGCAGTTGGGCATGTTTCCTTCCTAACACATCGTCTTTTTCCACTCAGTATTATACCACCACTGCTCCTTACTCATTCAGTCATGTATCGCCGACGCTATACGATCTTGGCAATTGAAAGGTATATTATATACACACTTAAAAGGAACTTAGAGGGCTTAGTTCTCTTTTCACTGTATTTATGTAATGGAGATCGGTTACCGAGGAAATGTGTCCCTATTGGCGGTGGGGGCAAGAAATTCTCTTCTTCGACGCGTCCATATCGACTCTGGGTTCCACACTTACTTCTATTGAATAGGTATCAGGGGCTTTCGCCAGGGATGTAGTGACCTTGGCCTAAAGCTCACTACTTACCTCCACTCAGATTGCACGGACCTATAACTCTATTCCTCCTTATGCCTTAATGACATGTTGCCTAATTGTACACATACGGAACTTCACCTTTTACTTAGTGTAGTACAGAGTCGCATGTCTGCTTGGCCACAATTCAATAACTTTACGACTTATTTCTTACTGTGACAAAGAATACAACGACTTCAAAACAGGTGATATTATCATCGGTACTATTGCTGTAATTCTGGCTCTACCCTATCCTATTATTTAACGCTCTGCTATAATTAATGTGGTACGAACATAATAATTAATTACTTTCTTCATCACTGTCATATTCCTTTCTGCTCGTCTGATGATTATTAATTCATCGCCATTGTGCGTACGTCGACTCAACAGTACAATTGAGCAACACGTGACCTTAGAAACACCAAAATAGACGTCTACTGATCATAAAAATGGTTCCTCCCTTTCAAAAAAGTCTTATACAAACTAACAAATGTGTTAGGAGGGAAACCATTATAACACCGTCTAAGGTCCGCCTAAGAATCTTATATCGTCTATAACACTCTTCAGTAGCCTCCGTCATGGGAAAACTTAGGCGCACGTGTATAAATAAAAATTATTTGCCAAAGAACTAATGGATTAATTATTACCTTTAACTTGCTTGTGAACTATCCACAGGATTTCCACAAAGCAGTAAAAAAGGAGCATTTACATCGTGCGAAGTTTCATCGGGTCATAGCTACAGCTGTGTTTCATCGGGTCATAGCTACAGCTGTGTTTCATCGGGTCATAGCTACAGCTGTGTTTCATCGGGTCATAGCTACAGCTGTGTTTCATCGGGTCAT
>Ga0123354_10010739_pt1 | contig 14130 bp, 11 predicted proteins | sample TergutLab28metaG_2_FD_97872 | JGI IMG/M metagenome (GOLD analysis project Ga0123354, IMG submission 97872) | Labiotermes labralis P4 segment gut microbial communities from Petit-Saut dam, French Guiana - Lab288 P4 | ecosystem: Host-associated > Arthropoda: Insects > Digestive system > Gut ... | reverse complement strand
TTTTTAAAAAAAAAAATTTTTTTTCTTTTATTTTTTTAAAAATAAGGTTAAAATTTAAATTTTTTTTTTGGAAGATATAAAAAACCTGAAACTTTTTTTCCTTGTTTTTTTTTTTTTTTTTTGGTCTGTTGCAGCATTTAGTAGAAGTGAAATTTACAAGATTTTCTGAATCATTGCTTCAAAATTTTAAGCCATAAACTCCTGTAGGTCATCATGGAGTTTAACATTCTGACTTTTCAATGTGAAACAAATGGTAGAACAGGTTTTGAATCATAAGTTCAGTGAGGCCATAGACCTTGCAGCCACCTCAGTACGCAGCCAATACTGCCACCACATCAACAACAGCAGCTTCTTGCTCAAGCACGAAGGCTACTGTAGCTACATTGGCAGATCCAGCCACCAGCACAAGCACAGAATATCCACCCAATATGACCACCAACTCAGTAAGCTCTGGCACCTTGTGGCCCACCAATAATTACAATAACCTGCTGTGCATATTTGCATCTAATAACTTCCAGAGTTACACTACAGCCCTGACCATTACTATAGAAGAAGTTTGTTTCCTGTTGCTGCTGAATATCCTTATCTTCACAGGCATCTATCATCAGAGGGACTGTGAAGGCTCAGGAGGACACTTTGGTGACAAGAAGAAGGAGGAATTAGAAGAGGCAGGCAGTTGCAGTAACAGCTCAGGAGACAGACACCATTTTGAGAGCAAACATACACTTGTGGATCATGTTGTGCTGTCATCATCATAGCAGCACCTACATCTGTCCACATCAGCTGCAGTGATAGAACTTCCATTGCAGGAGTTCAGAACATTGCCAATGTCCAGCACAAAAACTGGGTAAAACTGCTTTAGTGGAGTACAACAGCTTCCAATTTACACTCCCAGTGAAAGCACAGAGGCACTGTTCAAAGAACAAGAGACCCACTTTCCCCCACTATTTCCACACCAATCAAGTCCTTCCATCCCAGACCCACCTCCACTGCCTAAAACATTGCCAACACCACCGCGTAACCAGATCAGTTCAAGCATAGGAAATCTATGTCAGCAAGGTTATCCTCAGATAGCTGGCACAATGAAGAAGCTAGTGCAGATAGAGGAGATCACAATGTGATGCATTATGTGTTCAGACATGACAACCTGTGCTCATTACAAAACATTCATTACATTTTTATTAGTCCATTTTCAGTGTATTCCATATTCCAATAATCATCATACTCACACTCTCCTCGAAATTTGTTCCACAGACTCAATGAAATAGAGTTTATATTTTCAATGCGTATTTTAATATCTCTCAGACTTTTCTGTTGTAATGTTGGGAATTCATGCAGCTAAAGTAACTGAGCAATGAAGTTGTCATCAAATTTCACATTCGTACCATGCATCTTGATATTATCAAAGTTTTATTTATTCACCAACTGATGCACTAGTGAGTTGTCTTAAAAAAACAATAGTAAATTTACATTAAAATTTAAATGAAAACATCTCCAACATATTTCGGTGTTACAGTTACACCATCACAAGGAAGTGCATTAATTCATGCTTACTAAAGTTACAGTTGTTAAAATAGTCCATTAAAATAAATCGGTGTGTGATTAATATGGTGGTGGTGTGGCTGCACTGTTTGGCAGTACTGCCGAACAGTACAACACACATACACCAATAAGGACCTAATATATGCAGCCACACCACCACCATATTAACCACACACCGATGTATTTTAATGGACTGTTTTAACAACAGTAACTTTAGTAAGTACAAATTAATGCGCTCCCTGATGATGATGTAACTGTAACACCAAAACGTGTCGGAGCTGTTTTAATGTAAATTTTAAAATTGTTTTTTAAGACAACACACAAGTGCATCAGTTGGTGAATAAATAAAACCTTGATAAGTTGTCATCAGTTCAGCCTAAACCAGTCTACCCTGTTGGACAAGTATGTTGTACGTGTATTCCATATACTGCCTGCTCCTGGTTCAGTTGGATTTTTAGAGGGAAAATAATAAGTTATAGAAAGCATTATGTGTGTGTGTGTGTGTCTATCTTTATCTTTCCTGGGGGTTAGGGGCATGACTTTGACCATCAAACCCTTTCTGGTACCAAGGTTGAAGAAAGCAAAGGACTATATATCTATACCTCCATTTGTGCATGTGTTTGTTATGCACGAATGATCAGAATAACATGCTGGTTTCACATACATATGGAGATGGCATCTGGACATTTGAAGCAGTACAAGCCAAAGAATAAATAATTTAATTTACTTTTCAACTTCAAAACATAGGAGTTAAGAAGGCAGTTCAATGAACAAATAAAACACATGGGAAAGAAAGAATGTAGGAAAATTGAGAGGATTTAAATGTATGACAGGTGTCAAGGGAGGAAGGAACAATTAAGGGATGAAGATACAGAAGAAATTATTTCCTGTTGAATTTTAAGTAGCTTTTATTGCTACCAATTGTGTAAGTGTGTAATGATCAAAGAGAGCCATGCACATGCTGATAGAGACCATCTTGCCTAATTTTCTGTTTAAATGGTCAAATGTTTTGTACTCTTTTTCATCTTCTGGTTGGCATAATTTTGAACAAACCCTTTATATTGCACATGCAAAATATATATGTTACAATAACATTATGGCACGTTACATCAGCACTGTGCCAGTGGGCGCTGTCATTTCAGACAAACATGCTGCACTTTATTTTTCACATTTACGGAGTTTCGTATCCAGTAGATCTAATAGTTTTGTTTTCTGAACAACAAAATCCACACATTGATGTGACTGAGGACTGAACTCAGAATCCCTTGAATGAGAATCCGGAGTCTTACCACAAACCAGAAGGTCCCCTTCCCCTTATAATAAAATGTAGAGGTAGCAACGTCTGTCATCATCAGACTATCAGAAAGGTAAAGAATTTAAACTAGAATCAGGAATTTTTGTTTTCAATAGACAGCAATGGACAGTGATCTAAACTTTTATATTCAGTATTGTATTTCTATGAAAAAGCTTCTGTCTACTATTATCAAGTTTACTGTTCTAAGTGCTGTAGTCACTGAGAAAGAAGTCCCTAGTTTTAACTTAATGTTATGCATACTGTACATTATTTTCCCTTCATGAACCCTTAACCTGCTAACGTGGAGAATATGGTGAGCTCCTAATAATGCCAGCAAATGACAGATGGGATTTAACTCGGCGTTTAAAGGGTTAAAACAACACTAAATGCACCACCTTTTATTCACCAACTCACGCTGTTTGACTAACACCCTGATGCGTTTCGGCACTCGTTGGCGCCATCTTCAGGGAGTGCTGTGTCAACTGTTAAATTTTCAAAATGTCAGAAATAATGTTCCGAACATGTATTGTAGAAACGCAGTCTACACTTACTATATGCAGTTTCTAAAGCTTCGTGATGGTGGCCTCGATGGTTCTTAAAATTATGTTAACAATTGACACTTCAAGCGCATGATGTTAAAGTTATATTAGTGCAACAATATTTATATTCTCACAATTCCTGTGATGTGGTATTGTGCACCATGGTGGTTTCAATGATAAAACACTTCAAATATTAAAAGCTGTTTTTACAATCCCAGGTACATGTGGAATGTAGATGAGGCTGCACTGGTCTTTTAGGCTTCCCACATGTGTTATAGAATGCATACATTCTGAGCTGGAAGCTGTCTCTAAAACTCAGAATGTGTACATAAGTAAATGTAGGACCTAAATGGAACATATATAGGAGTAGTGTATTTAGTTTTAAATTTAAGCCTTATCTATTTTGAGACAAAATACTATGGGGGTTTTGTGAAATATTTTACAACCCACAGAGGTTTCATTCCTTTTGTCCTGCATGTGCAAACTTAACTCTCTGAGGTGCACCAAAATTGTCTATCCAGTGCTGTCTGTATGGTGGCATCTGTTAAGAAGGAAACCCTTTGTTGGTCTGTGTCTGTCATATGGGATTAACTTTACCAGTTCATTTTTCACAATGATCCATGTTCATCTTATTCCAGAGGAACTTTCCACACACACACACACACTGTTAGCAATGTTACAACTGTCATAGCCTACTTGATTTAATCACAGTCAGAATATTATACAATTTACAGACAAAATGAAACTAATGCAGATGATACAATGGTGTTATTTAATATGAAATTCTATGACCTATAGCCTCATAGAAATATGATTTGGGTGTGCACGGTTTGTGGTACATACTGGAGGGAAGAAAAACAAATGTGGGGTTTTAGTATGAAAATCTGAAGGGAAGAGATGGATCTTAAGCTACAAGATGGGAGGGGGTGGAATGGATTAAGCTGGTTCAGGAGAAGTACAAGATGAAGGCTGTTCTGAGTGTGGGGGATTTATCACTAGCTGAAAAACTCTTAGATTCTGAAAATGGTCTTTGCTCCACGAAGTTAGTTAGTTAGTTAGTTAGTTCCCCCTAATATATAATGTATTTTTTTTATGTTTTGCTGACCTGCATCTCAGTATAATCTTAGTAATTAACCAACTTAATGCACAAATACTTGTTTTATAATAAGTTTATTATATGTCTCTACATGTTTCGAGCACTATGTGCTTATCATCAGGAGGTCAAAATTGTATTATACAACATCTGGTATCATCACACCTGTAGTGATTTTGACCTCCTGATGATGAGCACATAATGCTCAAAACATATTGATGAATATAATAAACTTATTATAAAACAAGAATTTTTGTATTAAGTTGGTTAATTACTAAGAAGTGCCCTGTAAATATCAGATTAAATCTGTTGCTCTCGAGCGACAAAAAACAACGACAACAAATCATCGTTACTTGGACTATCACAGACGTTTAGGGATTTCTGTACGTATCATAATTTGAGTTCGAACTGTAATTAACAGTGATGGACTACTTTTTGCAATCCGCCACCGCAATCCATGTTGCGACATCTTGGAAGTTCATTGACCTTGTGTAATGCTGTTTGGCGGCGTTCACCGGCAGGACTATGGCGTCATTCGGTGAGGATGGACGCGGCGTGCTGTTGGCTGGTACCGTTCCGTAGGCTGTTGCTAAGGATTAGGTTCTTGGCAGTCATAGTGAGGTGCAGTGCTGGTCAATTGGCAGGTACTTGTATGGGTTTATATTAATTCTTTTAGATCAAAACACACGACAATCAAACGAAACTCGTTGGTTTGTTGAAGATAAACGTGATCTTGCCGCTTTTCGAAGTTTAGAACCTTTTTCGAGCTAAGTATGTCGTTTGTTGGTCTTTATTTTGTAACTGTAATCGATACACACGCAAATGAAAACGAAATATGAGGCGCAGAAAATTAATTTATATCTTATTTTGCCATTAATCTGCATGTGCAACTTCCCCAGTGTATTAATGCGCGAGTTACATTTACAGTTGCAGATTGCAGTACGTGAACTGGTAATGGACGCCTTGATGAAGTAGGTTAAGCGTGGTTAGACAGAGCCAAACTGGTGTTCACAAGATCCTTGGAGACGACAAATAAAATGCAGTAACTGCTGTGTTGCTGACCTGCATTTGGTAGGCACCCAGTTCGAATCCTGGTCGTGTAATTTTGAACAAACATTACCCAGTATTATTGTGGTGTTTGTGGAGCGTAATTAGCAATGACACCACTGGGAGTTGCGTAAGAGTGGACTAAATTCAAGGGCGCATTTAGAACGTCTAGCCCAGTATTTCTTTACATAGGCTTCACTGTTTCTGACGTCACAAACCTTTGCAGTAGATAGATTTGTTATTATGTAATTGAATATTAATGGTTCCTAGTGGTACAAAGAGTAGTAAAGAACAACTGAATATATTAGCATACGCAGATGACATTGCATTAATTAGAAAAAATGAAATAGAAATAAGAAAACATTTTTGTAGAAATGGAAAATATTGTCAGAAAGTTCTGACTACAGATAAACCAAGAAAAGACAAAATATATGATACTGGAAAGGAAAAACAGTTTAAAGAAAAATAAAACAGGACATTTGAAAATAAAAAATTATAAATTTGAAGGAGTGGAAAATTTTAAATATTTAGGAGTTATACTTAATGAAGATAACAATAACCAAATAGACTTGCAAGAAAGAATTAAAATGCTAACAAAACATATTTTATGCTACAACATTTTTTTAAAAAATAAAAAGTTACAAAAGAAACTAAAATTAGGACTAAAGAACACAACTATAGACAAAACATTAACATATGCATCAGAAACTTGGACACTAACAATGAGAGATGGAAAGCAATTGAACATTTTTGAAAGGAAAGTGTATAGAAGAATTTTAGGCCCAATATATGACAGAGAAAAAGTAAATTGGAGGATATTAACCAATAAATAAATTTACGCAAATTTTAAAACTACTATAATAGAGACAATAAGGTTAAATGGATTACGTTTGTTTGGGTATGTACAGAGAGGGGAAGAAAATAGAATTCCCAAAAGGGTATTATATCTGAATTTGGAAGCAACAAGATTGAGAGGTAGACCAAGAAATAGATGGCAAGATGAGGTGGGAGAAGATGGAAGAATAGTTGGTACAGAAGTGTGGCAGGAAAAAGTACGTAACAGAGAGGAATGGAAGAAGCTCCTGAGAACGGCAAGGAGTAGTCACATTCTGCACACGCCAATGGAATGAATATTAATGTTATCATTCCACGTTTCAGATCGTTGTGACAGGATTTCCTGAACCAGTAGCGATAAACAATATTTTGTACCTTGATCTTGCACATGCGTCCCAACTATAGCTCAAACAAGTAGACAAGAAAAGTTTGACCTTCAAATCTAATTTAATACAAGGCGTGCCGTTCACTGTTAGAGAGCTCAGTATGTCAGGCAGTGCACAGATAGACGTACTGGATAGTTAGTGTGGGAAACACGAAACTATTAACATTAGTAGCCCTAAAGTTGCGATTTGTTTTGTTTTTTTTTTACATGTTTCTGTCACATATTGTGCCGTAATTAAAGTATATGATGGTAAATTTCATAAAAACAAATAATTGAAATCCAAGACCATAATAGAGCACACACTATCCAGCTTATTTATTTCAATAACCAATTACGTATTCCTCGAAATCTCTCAATTACCACCGCATCGGTACAAGTCTTATCTTCCACCCCCAACCCCTATCTTTCGTAGCTGTGATTGGCCAAAATGACCTCAGAATTTCGTACATAAGCAGCACACTTGTTTAGTTACTTCAGCATCCACATGGACCAGACTGTCACCATGAAGATTAAGGCAGTACGTTTCTCTGAAACCTCATAGCAGACTTTTATCACACGACGTGAAAACCCCCAAACAACGGTAAAACCGTGCTTCCTGCTGGCCATATCGTTTTCTCAAATGTAACGTTCCCATCACTGAACATTTCGCAGTTCACACACTTGGCTGTGTGCACGTCATGAAACACAACACTGCAGTCCCCTATGTGACTCGAAGTAGACATCTTCCCAGGCGTTCTTACTCAGCAGGATGTAGGCTGAACTGGTCTGTCGCTGACCTTATATAGCATAACTTGAGTGTGTGTGTCTTAAGATACCAGCTGACATGTTGCAGCCTTCCACTGGTCACATATTTGGCACTGTGAAATGAAAGCCTGACAGAAGTTTCGTGCGTGCAGAGGGCTCGTTGCTTGACACACCTTGCATCGGCTGCTTTTTGTATCGTGTGTGTTGCTGCCGTATGTCTGTGTACAGAAGACACTGGAATTACGTCATTTCATCAGATCATTCCGTATTCTGAAGACTGGGGGTTTATTTAGTCGAAACATTCTGAACTGAATCATTTTCTGTGTCATCAGGTTCTTTTAACACTAACGTTACGTCCTTCAAGGTGAACAGCCACACCCATTGTAGTAGGTTAGGTGACTAATGCATTGGTAGATCGATATGAACTTGTAAATTAATTTGTACATAATTTTGTCTCTTTCATTGTGGGGAGGGGGGGGGGTAAAATTTGTTCTGTCTTAATAAGGGAAGCTATTTTAAACAGATAAACTCGATAAATTACAAAATAGTTAATTGTATGTAGGGAAAAAGTGAATTATAGTGTTATGTAAATAATAATAGAGCATTGTAAAACATTTTATTTAATTTAGAATGGTGCAGATTAAATATTAGACAGACTGGACGGAGATGAAATTTTGTTATGCAGATTAAAAGAACAGACCGCCAGATAACAAAACAGCTAATAGTTACAGATAAGGTAAGATACAAAGCGACTGTGGTAAGGAATGTGAACAGATGCTTGGTTTATAAAGCTTGGTGGAGTGCTTTTAAGATTGGGAAATAAGGATGATAGATTGAAATACAGGTTTTCTAACAGTAATGTGTGCAGCGCTAGACGTGTAGGCTGCGAACTCTAAGACAAACCTTATGTTTATTGGACCGTGCATCATCTTGATAGTTGAATACAGACAGACCAACTTGATGTCACTTGCTTTACGAGTATTTAATTATTTAATGCTCAACATGTTTCGGATGTTAATACATCCATCCTCAGGAACTTTCGACTTATTTGTTGAGTTATTTCATGGGTTGTATTGCTCTGGTTCGATGTGTGTTGGTGTTACGGTGTGGTTTCGCTGGGGTGGTGTGGTATCCGGATGCAGGCTTCAGCCTCCTCGTAACCTCAGGGTTTCACCGTACAATGGAGCAGCTGAAGGTGTCTGTAGGTTCTCCATCGATGGGCAGCCGATTGCCGACAGAACCAACAGAACAGTCTGGGCACAATGCTCATTGGCATGTTATATCATGGTGGCTTTCAGCTGCCGGTGTATATTATTAGTGCCATTTGCAGCTGGGTGTCACGTTGTAGTCCTGTTTAGACGGGAATCGGTGGTTGCAGCAATTATCTTATACAAACTAACCTCAAATTGTCTTCCATGTTCTATGTAATTTGCTTAGGACAGCCGAAACGAGCGACTTCGAAGGAGACGAAAGTCTTAGCGAATGTTTCGGCGGTGATCTCAGAGACAGGGACTGCGTCAGGCCAACGAGTGCATCTGTCGAGGGCCGTGCATACGTACCAAAATCCAGAGGAGACAGGCAGCGGTTCTACTGCGTTAAATTGCACGTGAGTAAAACGTGCTGTCCGAAGTATGAAGCTCCCAAGTTCTATCGGAATGACGACCGAGGTGCGTGACTGAGCTTTATGTTCCATTTTATATTTATTTCCAGTCAAATTTTGGAAATGTGAGCCTAATTTAAATTAGGTCGTGAAAACTTTTTACCCTCTTTATTCAATATAACCGTGGATGATCATTCTATCGTCTAATATGGCGCCGAATGCAGTCATTAAACTGTAAACCGTTGATACTTTGAAGCTTAAGTTCCCTCTGAACTTACTTATTCCACGGTGCAGAGTCCTTCATGAGAAGCTCACTGGTTTGCAGCTAGTCAAGAAATTCCCCGCATTTCACGGAACCCCAAGGTTCATTACTGCACTCACAAGTGTCCGCCACCTGTCTCTATCCTGGGTCAGCCCAATCCAGTCCATACACCCACATCCAACCTCCTGGAGATCCATCCTAATATTATCCACCCATCTAAGCCTAGGTCTCCCCAGTGGTTACTTCCCTCCGGTTTCCCCACCAAGACCCTATACACCCCCTCTCCTCACCCATACGCTCCACATGCCCAGCCCATCTCATTCTTCTCGATTTTATCACCCGCACAGTATTGGTTGAGGAGTACAAATCATTTAGCTAAATTCCCTCTGAACAATGCTCATAATTAGTATGTCAACTGTAGAGAAATATTTGCCATCCTAACACAGAAAGGAGAAACTAGACCGCAGCTTGAAAACTAGGCAGCACTTCCACCAAAAATAGCAGTGGTCAGACCCTCCTTCACCTAACAAGAATCGTGCGTATACTTCTAGTACAGACGAGTATACATAAGCAGTTGTTCTCTGAGTTTTTGATCGGATTAGTGCATTTTGTATTTATTTATTATCTATTTATATATATTTTAAATATACCTTCTTAATAACTTCCATCATTTGCAGGTGGCTGCCTGTTCAGAATACTACAGAAATGAGAAAAACAACTCCATGGGACAGATCGACAAGGTTGAAATGTCTCCTGGCTGAATCACACACGGTTCAAAATTAACATAAGCTCTAATTCTGTAATTCATTATTTATTATAAATCAAATACATAGAGCTATATAGCGTTTTGGTCTTTAAGTTTACCCACCCTCGCGTGGAGACAAAGCTTTCTACCGTATCTCTTTTTAAAAGGAACACGTAACCCCCTCCCCTCCCCCCCCCCCTAGGAAAAAAGTACTGCAGTCCTGTAAGTGTGTTTGTGTAGCAGTTGCCACATCATTACAAGAATTTAACATGTCAATTAAAATATTATGATTTTTGACTTAGATTCGGCATAAAAACTTCGGAAATTCTGATGAATAAAACACCAATTTTTATTTCAACCGACGTTGAAAACTTCTAAAATTATTGCTGTTTTCCTGTCTTTTACATGTTCTTGCCAGTGCTTCTTGAAATAAATCCGAAAACTATAGCACACTTTAGATAATAATACGCATTTTCCAATAAACATGTTTTGATTGACGGCCATTTACATTTTTTTTCTCCAAAAAACAGGCTTCCAGTGTTTATCAGCAAAATTAGAAACTCTTGAATTGAGTGTGTGTGTGTATTTGTGTGTGTAAACTACAGAATGTTTGAATGTTACAGTGGGGGGAAGGGGGGGACATACAACTAGTTTTATAATGGATTTAATGAAAACCAGAAAATTAGACTTTTTGTCATCCTTCAATAATTCATATCAAATCACTCTTCAGCTGTGGAATGAAACATCTCATCTAAACGAATCACCTGAAACTTTATACATATGCTGTTATTGTAATATAGAGTGTGTTAATATTGGACCTAGGAGGGACGAGATAACCGGGGAATGGAGGAGATTGCATAACGAGGAGCTAAATGATTTGTACTCCTCACCCAATATTGTGCGAGTGATAAAATCGAGAAGAATGAGATGGGATGGGCATGTGGCGCGTATGGGTGAGGAGAGGGGGGTGTATAGAGTCTTGGTGGGGAAACCGGAGGGAAGTAACTACTGGGGAGACCTAGGCGTAGATGGGTGGATAATATTAAGACGGATCTCCAGGAGGTGGGATGTGGGTATATGGACTGTATTGGTCTGGCCCAGGATAGAGACAGGTGGCGGACGCTTGTGAGTGCGGTAATGAACCTTCGGGTTCCGTGAAATGCAGGGAATTTCTTGACTAGATGCAAACCAGTTAACTTCTCAAGAAGGACTCTGCACCATGGAGTAAGTAAGTAAGAGTGTGTTAATATGTGGTCACCAGAAATGCAGACAGCATCGTAAAAAGACATGGTGAATCATTCGAATTTGAACAAAGTTAAAATGTTTGGATATAACAGTAAACTGCAGACTTTTATGAGGAAGAAATCAAATTCCGGAATTGTTTTCTTCAAATGAGTTGATTTACACTCGCATTTACCTTCTATTACATAAACAAGAAAGATGAACATATATTAAATCAAAACTTTGGTTGTTGTTTCGTGTGGATGTAACATTTGTTCTGTTACATTAAGGAAGGAACGCAGACTGAGGATCTTTGGAAACAGGGTGCTTAGGAGAATGCAAAACTAAGGGGGAGGATGTAATAAGAGTATGGATAAACGTTCCTCGTGTGGAACTTAATAATTATAATTATCGTGATATAATTAGGGCGATGATACAAAGGATGATAAGACGGATGGTGTTTGTGTTATGTGTAGAACAGACAAGAAGCACACAAAAACGTTGTCATGAAATCTGAAGAAAATAGGCCACTTAGATAGTCTAGACGTAGATAGTAGGGTAGTATTAAAATCGATGTGTCGGAGGTGGGATGGAGGAATGTTGACTGAAATTCTCTTGGCGCAATGTAGGGAAAAAGGGCGAGTTATTAATAGTACATTAGTGAAATTGGAGTATCACAGATGTGCGGAGTTTCGCTCGCAGTAAACAACGACGATGTTCCTAGTGGTTCTGTGCTGTCGGAGAGTTGCTGATAATGGAGGCAGCAGGTTCATCTTGAGAGATGGTAAATACAGGGTTATTCGAAATGGTTATCAGGGTTTTAACAACTTTTCATACACAATACACTTGAGATAGCAGTATGTAGTTGCACCGATGGATCTAGAAATTCTCAAAGTTTTCTTTTATGATGTGCGGTGTGCAGTAGTTATGCATTTCTCCGCTTGGAGCGCAGTTTACTAAAATGGCGGCGAACGGCAGTGAGAAGATTTTTGTGTGCTTACATTTCATTATCTTGTTGATGTTTGTAGAATCACAAAAGGTGCACATATAGAGCACCTGTAAGTTATGTAACAAAACCTTGGAGTGTTGTTCTATTAAATAAAAAAAATATATACTGCTATCTGAAGTTGATTTTGTATGACAAGTTGTTAAAACCCCGACAATCATTTTGAATAACCCTGTACTTACTAGACTATGTGCCACATTCCAGAAGACAGTATCCCAATCCTCATAGCTGTCATTTGCAAACCGTTGTGAGAAGGACTTACGTTTATAGACCGCTAGTACTTTAGAAAACATTTGTATAGCCCTTGTACAATAAATGGATGTTCTGAACAGGTTTATAGGATTAAAAGTTTGGGGAAATGATTACATCGCCTGTTCAATATTATCTTCTTAACAAATTACGAATATATATTTGTTATATCGTATGTTGGTCCTATATCATAATCTGTAATTTTGTGCTCTACTGAATTAGCGTTCATGTGAAAAAAACAGGGCGAACCGAAAGTAGCAATACACAGTCAATTAACTCTGTGTCGGTGATCTGATAACTGCAGTCTTTTGTCACAAGGAGGTGCAAAGTTTTGTTTAAGTTTCGCTTTGACTTAAAAAGAACGAAAAAGAATTTGAAACGTCCATTTTTATGGACACATTGTGACACATGCTTCATACTTCGCGGTTTTAGCACGTAAATTTCTCATAAGGTCTTAAATTATGGACTTCTTTTGAATTACCGAAACCGAAAATCCGGGCTTAGAATGCCGAACAGTAATTTATAGATTTAGAAGTTTTGCTGACCGTGCATCTCAGTATAATCTTAGTAATTGTCGAACTTGGGGGACCGCGTTAGCCCAGTGGTTAAGGTGCTGTGCTACAATTCGGAAGGTCGCTGGTTCGATCCCAGCTGGTGTCAGTGGATTCTTAATTTACATAAAATCCTTCTGATCGCACTACGGCACTGGGGTCGACTAAGCCTTTAACAGAAATGAGTACCAGGAGTATCTCCTGGGGGTAAAGGCGGCCGGTGCGCAAGGCTAATAACCATCCACCATCCTGTGAAGTTGTCAAGAAATCTGGGAACCTTAACTTCCTGGAACCACTTGGGCCTGTCCAGGCCTGTAATGGGACTGATTTACCTTTACCACAATTGTCCAACTTAATGCACAAATTCTAGTTTTATGAATAAGTTTTTTATATTCCTTTACATGTTTCGAGCACAACAGTGCTCGAAACATGTAAAGGAATATAAAAAACTTATTATAAAACAAAAATTTGCGCATTAAGTTGGTCACTTATTAAAAGTAATTTAGAGATCCGTTACAGCTCCAAGAGAACTTCCTTATTGATTTATTTTGATTGGTCTCGAGAGGAACGAATGCATTTGCACATTCTCATGCTGCATTAGTTGCGGGAAGAAATTCGACTTATTCATTTGTAAAACGGCTCTCTTTTAGCTGTTATTGCAGTTGAACTGTTGATTATGTATTTACACATTTAAGGACATGTAAGAGCCGGCAGGACCTAACAGTATGCAGGTCAATTCTCTAACATCTGGCGACACTGAAATATTTCGTATTGCATTCTTCTTGTTATCCATATTGTCATGAGTAAGCGGAAGGGTTCTGTGAGGCTTAATAGGTAAGAAAATAATTTTTGTGTTCTTGATGTTTTGGCACTTTATATATAGATCTAAAATCATTTGCCAAGCGATCATGTTCCACACACACACACACACACACACACCCACACTCACACACACACAAACACACCCACACCCACACACACACACACCCACACCCACCCAAACGCACACCCACACCCA
>Ga0123354_10010737_pt1 | contig 14130 bp, 14 predicted proteins | sample TergutLab28metaG_2_FD_97872 | JGI IMG/M metagenome (GOLD analysis project Ga0123354, IMG submission 97872) | Labiotermes labralis P4 segment gut microbial communities from Petit-Saut dam, French Guiana - Lab288 P4 | ecosystem: Host-associated > Arthropoda: Insects > Digestive system > Gut ... | reverse complement strand
TGGTGGCAGGATTATCGTTGGGGCGAGGATGATATCAGCGCGTACTGGGCTGATAAGTTCAACTTGAAGATTAACTTCATCAAGGCGGAATCTTCACCCGAAGATCAGTTCCTGCAAACAATGGTTCTGGGAACCTTGCCGGACGTGATTCTCATGGACCGCGGAGCCACAAATATCGACTTGATCAATCAGGGCGTATTTATGGACCTGGCGCCGTTCATGGAGGTTAACCCGACACTAAGCGATGAGATCGCCGCGGGCACGCTGAACCTTCTGTCTGTCAACGATGCGCTGTATGCCATTCCGCACTGGGCGCGCAAAGGCCCCACGGGCGGCAATGACATGTGGCTTTACAACAAGAAGGTTTATGAAGAAGCCGGAAGCCCCGATTTAAGCACCTTTGAAGGGCTGTATGAGTTCGCGGTTGCGGTGCGCGATATGGCGCCCGTCAACGCCGCCGGATCTCCCATTATTCCCTTCGGCGTAACGAACCGTAACGACGCCTGGAACAAAGTGGTAGACTCTTTCTACCGTTCTTTCGGCGGCCCGAACAAGGGCGACTGCTACACCATTCGTTACAATGGACACATTCAATCCGTTCTGCGCGACCCGGTCTACAAGGAAGCTGTGATGGAAGCGAACAAATGGTATCGCGAAGGCTTGATGCTCGAAACGCAGTTCATCGATCTGGACGAGCAGATGATCGAGAAATTCGCCACAGGCCGCTTTGGCTTGCTGTACTACGATCATTCACAGGATTCCGTTAACCGTTTCCGTAAGATTTTCATGGAGAGCGACCCGGGCAACGACTGGATCCGCGTGTTAGATCCGGTTTATCCGCCCAAGGCCGGCGTGACCAAGACGTATGCGGACGAAAAAGGCACCATGGGTTGGAACGTACACGGGCTGACCAGAGACGCCAAGAACCCGCAGCGCATTTATGACTTCTTAACCTACATGCTCACCAAGGAAGGCTCCATCGATATGATGTACGGACCTCCGGGCGTGCTGTATGATGAGCTGGACGAGAACGGCAACCCGATTCTGAGGAAAGCCATGTCCGAGTTGACCCCTGAAGAGAATGACAAAGTCGGCACGTGGGTATGGTCCTTCTGCAACCATTCCGATAACGTAGACGAAACGAAGTTTGCCGTCAACAAGATGCAGCCGGAAGAGCTTCAAGACTGGGTCGAGGCGACGCAGTCCGATTATCTGACGCCCATCATGTTCACGACAGACGAATTTGCCAACCTTCAGCCCACCATTGACAGGCTGTCCGATCTGGGCATTGCCCGTCACCGGATGACCGAGGAAATTTGGCGTGATCAGCTGCCGATCATCATCATGGCTGCCACGGCGGAAGAAGCAAGCGCATTGTACGACAAGTTATTGGATGACTTCATCGCCAACGGCATTGAAGAAATTGAAGCGATTTACGATGTGAAATATCAAGAAAACGTAGCGCTGCAAGGCTTTAGTGCTTATGAAGGATACGGCGAATAATTAAACCACTCTAACAAACGGAGACGCCGTGATATCTGTCGCGGCGTCTCTTTTATGTATCCAGTATTGCTGACAAATTAAACTGCACTCTCTTTTGCAACCATCTTGAAAAACGTTATAAACCATCATGAACGTTCAAGTATTTATCGATATACCCGCCCATATCGTAGTAATATTGACCGCTCCCGATGTGAACGGATAAGCAATCAAGCGGAAAACCTTTTGCAACAACCCGCTTTTCGTGTGGTTTCGACACAAGTAAAAACCGTTCACTGGCAATATCTTCACCCATATATTCATAAATCTGTGTTTCATGAAGCACAAGGCATATGGCGTTTTGATACAGTGCCGTCATGCTTCCGCCCAGTTTAGCCGCCAAAGCGGAATAATGGCGAATCGTCTCATCGTCATCCATGTCATCCTCCGGCCCGCGTACATTGATTCCCGGTTGATGTTCATCCTCCAACTCATCGATGTAAAGCCCGCTGTCGCAAGAAAATACGGGCATTTTTAGAACATTATAATACGCCAGCGCTTTTATTTTAGCATTTTCAAGCGGGTTGCTGCCGGTTTCCTTAATATATAACTTCGGTGCGTTGCTATCATGTAAACTTAATATTTCTATACCAAGATGCTCAACGTGCCGTTTCATAAAATCAACCTTCGCTTGGTTAGTCGTACCATATATCAGTTTCACAATACTTTTCCTCCATCGAACGCTATACGATAAAAAACCTTGCTTAACATCAGCATACTACCGCTGACTTTGCGTCTTAAATAGTCTCAGCCGGTAGCGCGCCGGTTATGATTATGGTATAATCGCCGTTGATTATCAAGGAGGTATCGCGATGAAATTGGATGCGGCTATCATCGGCGGTGGTGTGGTTGGCGCCGCTGTTGCGCGTGTCTTGTCGCGGTATCATCTGTCGGTTGCGGTGTTTGAAAAATGTGATGATATATGCATGGGCGCAAGCAAGGCGAATACCGGTATTGTACACTCGGGGTATGACGCGAAACCCGGCACGCAAAAAGCGCTTTTTAATGTGGCGGGCGCAAAAATGTATCCCGCTTTGTGTGCGGAGTTAGGGGTACCTTATAAAAAATGCGGCGCGTTGGTGATTGCCTTTACTAAGGAAGAGCAGGTTACATTAAGCCTGTTGCGCGACCGGGGATGTCAAAACGGCACCGTCAGGTTGTCTATCATCAGCGGGGATGAGGCGCGCGCGTTGGAACCCGCTCTCAGTCAAGAAGTCATCGCCGCCCTTCATGTGCCTAAGAGCGGTGTTGTCAGTCCTTATGAAATGACTTTTGCTTTAATGGAACACGCGGCAGTCAATGGGGTTAAGGTATATACCCGCGAGAAAGTTTTGCGTGTGGACAGGCAAGCGGATGGGTTTTTACTCACAACCGAGCACCACTGCGTCACGGCGGGAACAGTGATTAATTGCGCGGGAATCGGTGCCGCTGCCGTACGTACCGCACTCGTCGGCGATACGGTGCGTCTCATTCCGCGCAAAGGGGAGTATCATCTGCTGGATAATACGGGGTATAAGCCTTTTACCCGTACGATTTTTCAATGCCCGTCCGTCATGGGCAAGGGTGTTGTGATAACGCCGACGGCGCATGGCAATACGCTGATAGGCCCCACCGCCATGGATGTCAAGGACGGAGAAGATGTAGCGACTACGGCTGACGCGTTGAAAGAAGCGCTTGATAAAGGCAGGCGGACATGGCCGCAAATCAGCACGCGCACCGCGATTGCTTCTTTTGCGGGTATACGGGCGCATCCGGTATCGGATGATTTTATTGTAGGTCATACCCAAACAGGGTTCTTCGAGGCGATTGGCATCGAAAGCCCGGGCTTGACGGCCGCACCGGCCATCGGTGAGCACTTGGGGAAAGCGGTTGCAGCCTATTTGAAAGCCGGTCTTAAAGAACATATCATAACGCCATGTGTATGCCGTAAGCCTTTCCGCGAGATGAATTTCAAAGAACGCGGCGAGGCATGGCGTGAAGACCCCACGTACGGAACGGTTGTCTGCCGTTGTGAGCACGTGACGGAAGCGGAGATTAAAAAAGCCATTCATGCACCCGTGGGTGCCGGGAATATCGATGCGGTGAAACGCAGGACACGCGCGGGTATGGGGCGTTGTCAGGGAGGTTTTTGCGGTCCGCGTGTACTGGATATCCTCTCTGATGAGTTGGCTGTATCACCAATGCGTATCACAAAATTCGGAGAGGGCAGCGAGCTTTTAACAAAAGAAATTCGCGGAGGCGACATATGACGCGGGCGGATTTATTAATCATCGGCGCGGGGCCGGCCGGCCTGGCAGCCGCCATTGCCGCCAGGCAGGCGGGCGTAAAAGATCTGCTGGTTTTAGAACGGGAAGAAGCTTCCGGGGGCATTCTGCGGCAGTGTATCCATAACGGGTTTGGCCTTCACCGTTTTAAGGAGGAACTGACAGGTCCTGAGTACGCCCAAAGGGACATCGATTTGGCTGCGGATTTAGGCATCCGGATTCAGACAAATGCCATGGCGCTTTCGGTCACGCGGGACAAAGTGGTTTCTTTTGTTTCCCGTCAGGAAGGGCCTCGTCAGATAGAATGCGGCGCAATCATCCTCTGCACGGGATGCCGTGAGCGTTCGCGCGGGGCGATCGGAACACCCGGTACGCGCTGCGCGGGAGTTTTTTCCGCGGGGACGGCACAAAAATTCGTCAATTTGCATGGGTTTATGCCGGGCAGTCAAGTGGTTATACTGGGCTCCGGCGATATTGGGTTGATTATGGCGCGCAGAATGACGCTGCAAGGCGCTCGTGTTTTGGCATGTGTGGAAATAATGCCTTACTCATCGGGCTTAAATCGTAACATTGTTCAATGTTTAAACGATTATGATATTCCGCTGTATTTAAGCCATACCGTAACGGATATCCGCGGCACAAGCCGTTTAAACGGTATTACCATCTCGCGTGTGGATGAAAACAGGCGTCCTGTTCCCGGAACGGAAATCGATTTTTCCTGTGATACACTTCTATTATCCGTCGGCCTCATACCGGAGAACGAACTGGCGTTAGGCGCCGGGCTGAACCTATCGGCGGCGACGGGTGGCGTACTGGTTGACGATCGGTTTGAAACAGAAATCGACGGCGTTTTCTCCGCTGGAAACGCATTGCATGTACACGATTTAGCCGATGATGTATCCGAGGAGGCCGCCCGCGCGGGCCGCGCGGCGGCGGATTACCTGTTACGGGGCGGACAAAAACGCCAAATGCTGTCTGTCATGGACGGCCGCGGCGTTCTGGGTGCTGTACCGCAGAAGATTGCCGTTCCGGCCGAGGAAGATGTACGTGTCAGGTTTCGTGTGGATAGGGTTTATGAAAACGCCTATGTATGTGCCCACGCACAGGGTGCGGTGTTTCCGCGCCGGAAGCACCGTATCTTAACCCCGGGAGAAATGGCACAGGCAGTTCTGCCTAAACAACCTTTGTCCTTAGCAGAAGGCGATATCGTTATATCCATAGAAGGGGAAAAAGAGCGATGACGGTTGTTACCTGTATTGCGTGTCCGGTAGGGTGCCGTATGGGCGTGGAGACAGCGGACGGCGCTGTAACAGCCGTATCCGGGCACGGTTGCAAGCGAGGCGTGGAATACGCGCGTCAGGAAGCTGTCTGTCCAATGCGTATCGTCACGGCAGTCGTTCGGGTACGCGGCGGCATGCCGCTTTCGGTAAGAACCGCCTCTCCGATTCCCAAAAAAGATATTTTCGCCTGTATGTCGGCCATCGAAGGCATTGTAGTGAATAAGCCCGTTACCATGGGGCAGATACTCATTGAAGATGTTTGCGGAAGCGGTGTCGCGGTCATTGCCACAAAAGCGATGAATGAATGATGTGTCTATTGTAATTTGTAATAAAAGGTGGCAAACTGTTTTAAAGTTTTCCGCTGTGATTGGAAGAGTAAGGAAGATAGAAGTTTAAATGATGGAAACAATTCTGGCTCTGGATGGAATAAAAAAAGACTTTGGTGAAGGTGATATTCTTAAAGAAATCTCCCTTCAGGTATATAAGGGTGAGTTTATTACGTTGTTAGGGCCGTCAGGATGCGGAAAAACCACCACATTGCGGGTCATCGCGGGGCTGGAAGAACCAACAGCCGGCCGCGTATCGCTGATGGGTAAGGATGTGACGGATCTTCCGCCGGATAAGCGCAGTGTGAACACCGTCTTTCAAAATTACGCGTTGTTTCCGCATATGAATGTTGAAAAAAACATCGGATACGGGTTGAGGCTGCGGGGCGTGAAACGCGCTGACATTAAGAAAAAAGTGGATGACATGCTGGAAATGCTTCAGCTTCCGGGCTATCAGAAACGTATGCCGTCGCAGCTCTCCGGAGGCCAACGGCAGCGCGTGGCGATTGCCCGGGCCATTGTCTTGGAACCATGCGTACTGTTGCTGGACGAACCTCTGGGTGCGTTGGATCTGCAGCTGCGCCGCCAAATGCAGGAAGAGTTGAAAAAGCTTCAAAAGCATCTGGGAATGACCTTTGTTTATATCACGCACGACCAGGAAGAAGCCTTGAACATGTCCGACCGAATCGCGGTCATGCGGGAAGGACGTATTGAGCAGTTAGGCACACCGGAAGATATTTACGAACGCCCCGCGACGGTATTCACAGCCGGTTTCATCGGGCAAACCAACTTGATAGCCTGTGCGGTACTGGATACGGCTGCCGTACAAATCTGCGGTGTACGTGTACCGGCGTGCGCGGATGGTTTTTCGGCGGGAGAACAGGCGGTGCTATCGCTGCGAACGGAGCGCGTGCGTTACGCACCCGCATTGCAGGGGGGCCTTACCGGTATCGTGAGGGAACGCCATTACGCCGGCGGTACCAGGCGCACGGTGATACGCCTGTCCTCCGGACAAGATATCCTGGCTGTTTCGCAATCTGAGGGTTCCGATGACGCGCGGGAAGGAGACTGCGTCGCAATCCATTGGAAGCCCGATCACGCGGCGCTTGTCAGGGGAAACTAACGCATGAAAAAGAGAGACGCCCGTAAAGATTATATCCTCATGGCACCCATGGCGCTGTGGGCAATCGTCTTTGTGGGTTTATCAATGGTTTATATCATTGCCGTCAGTTTCCTTAAAAGCAATAATGCCATGGGCTTTACTTACCAAGTGACGGGCGAGAACTACGCGAAACTTTTAAATCCCACCTATTTAAGGATACTGCTGTCCAGTCTCTCGCAAGCGCTGTGCGCGACAGTTTGCTGCTTAGCGGTCGGCTACCCGTTCGGATATCTGATGGCGCGCACAAAGAAAAAAACACGCTCTGTCTTAATGATTTTACTAATGGCGCCTTTTTGGACAAACGCGTTAATCCGTATTTACGGCTGGCGGATACTCCTGATGGCGGACGGGCCAATCAATCTTGTATTAACAAAGCTGGGCTGGATTCAGGAACCCCTAAAAATGTTATATCAGGAAGGCACCGTCATTTTCGGACTCGTGTATGCCCTGATTCCCTTTATGATATTGCCCAGTTACACTGCCGCGGAAAAACTCGACCGTTCCCTTATCGACGCAAGCAGGGATTTGGGCGCGCGTCCGTGGCAGAGTTTTATAACCATCATTTTACCCCTCACAACTTCGGGTATCTTGGCGGGTTGTCTGCTTGTGTTTATTCCGGCTATCGGCCTGTTCTTTATTAATGACCTGTTAGGGGGCGGGAAGCTCATTAACGTGGGCAATCTCATCAAGGATGTGCAAAAAACACGCGATCTGCCGCTCATGGCGGCGTTGGGTGTGGTACTGTTAGCGGTGGTGGGGCTTTTACTGTACGTTTATCAAAAACTCGGCGGCAAGTCGAGCGACTTAAACGTCTTCTAGAGGGGTTTATGCGTAAAAAAAGACTTAAAAAAAGTGTTTCTCCCGTTTATCTGTCACTGGTACTGGTTTTCCTGTACCTTCCCGTTTTAGTGGTGGTGGTTTTCTCCTTCAACGATAATCCGGCGCGCAACCCTACGGTCTTTACCGGATTTACGCTGGAATGGTACCGCGACCTGTTTAAAAACACGCGAGGCTATTGGGATGCGCTGGCCGTCAGCCTGGAATTGGCGTTCTGGTCTTGCGCCTTATCAGTCATTATCGGTACAATCGGCGCGGTCGGCATGGCGCGGCGTATGACGGAAGGGCGCGCGAACTTTGCCGCGCGCGCCGCCGAGATGATGACCACCCTTCCCATTCTCATACCGGAAATCATACTGGGGCTCGCGTTTATGTCCATGTTCTATTTCGCGGGAATCCCCATGGGTATGACGGCGCTTGTCTTAAGCCATACCACGTTTTGCGTACCCTACGTGTTTATCATCGTCAAGGGGCGTATGGCAGGCTTAGATCCGGCCCTCTCTGAAGCGGCGCGGGACTTGGGCGCGAATGAACGCCGTGTGTTTACAGATATCATTCTGCCGCTTATCCGCCCCGCGATTATCTCAGGCGCCGTACTGGCTGTCGCCATGTCGCTGGATGATTTTATCATCAGCGTCTTCCTGTCCGGCGCGTACACTGTTACACTGCCGTTGAAAATCTATTCAAGCGTCCGTACCGGCGTGTCGCCGCAGATCAACGCCTTATGCTCGGTGATGCTGGCAATCGCATTCCTCATTGTGGGCATCAGCAAACTGGCAGGGCGTAAACGGAATGCCGATAAAGCCTGATGGCTTTCGGATATCTATTTTATTTTTAGGAGGCTGCCGCTATGAAAAAAGTACTGTGCATCGCGTTGTTCCTCATGATGCTCATCCCCGTTATTTCTATTGCCCAAGAAGAGAAAGCGCTGAACATCTATACATGGGAAGAGTATATCGATGACGATACCATTCGCCAGTTCAGTGATGAAACAGGCATCAAGGTCAACTATGCGCCTATGGGTTCCAATGATGAAATGGTAGCCATTTTACAGCAAAACGGTGGCAGTGAGTATGATATCATCATAGCCAGCGATTATGTGCTGAACACACTGCGCAAAGAGGGCCTGCTTAAAAAGCTGAACAAAGAGGCGCTTCCCAATTACGTTAACCTGAACCCGGATTATTTAAGCAAGTTCTACGACCCCGATAACGAGTATGTTATCCCATACATGGCCGGTACGCCGCTCATCGTCTATGATCCGGATAGGGTCAGCATTGAAATAACCGGATACGGCGACCTGTGGGATCCTTCATTAAAGGATGCCATCGTCATGATAGACGACGCGCGCGTTATCATCGGCATCACATTAAAGACCTTGGGGTACAGCTTTAATGTAACGGATCCGGATATCCTCAACCAGGCGAAAGAAAAGCTGTTCAGCTTATATCAGAACATTCATGCTTTTGACTATGATACGCCTTATAACGTCCTGCTTTCGGGCGGGGCATCCGTTGCTTTCATGTTTACGCCGCAGGTGAAAGATGCATTGGATGGCAACCCCAATCTGGTGGTGGTATACCCGGTAGAAGGGATGGGGTACGGTATCGATAACCTGGTCATTCCCGTCAACGCGCCGCACCCGAATAACGCGGAGATCTTTTTAAATTTCTTAATGGATCCGCAAGTCGCGGCGCAGTGCGCGTTGGCTCAGAATTATATGAACCCCAATAAGGCGGCGGAAGCGTTTCTGCCCGAAGAGTTCTTAACCAGCCCCGTGCTGTACATAGCGCCGGAAATCCTCGGCGACCCGGAGTTCATTGAGGATGTAGGGGAAATGGAAGGCGCGTTTCAAGAAATTTGGACAGAGTTTAAAATGCAATAGTTAAAGTCGTGTAATGAACGCAAAAAGGAGTATAAAGCCATGCCGCATGTCGTTATTAAAATGATTAAGGGCCCTTCCGTAAAGCAGCAAGAGGAAGCAGCCAAAAAAATCCGCGATGTCCTGGAAGAAACGATGGGGAAACCCGGGAAATATGTCTCCGTATCCGTGGAAGAATATTCGTTTAACGAATGGGAAGGCGTATATGACGCTTGCATTAAAGACAACAAAAACGTGGTATTAAAACCGGGTTATACCAACCCCGTAACCTTCTCCTAAAGGTATAGCATTTAGCTGATATCACGGTTTACCCTTAGATATTGACGCAATGATGATACAACAAAACACCGCGCGGGACTTGCTTTCGCGCGGTGTTTATAGCTCACCCGCTTAACGGCGTTTGTATCCGGATGCGGCAATCTTTTCCTGCAGCAGAGTCCAATACTGCTCATCATTTATCGGAAGCGATACGGTTTTTCCGGTCCAGGAAGATAAATACATCGCGTTGCACAGCATTAAACCGGAGATTCCTTCCGCGCCTTCGGCGATGAGTTCGCCTTTTCCCAGTATTTTATCGGCGAAAGCGGACAGTACGCCGCAGTGGGCGGTATACTCACCTGTGATGGGCACTTTAATCTCCCAGCGTTCCGGCTGTTCAAAGGCGGCGCGCGCGGTTGCCAGGTGATGGGGGATATCTTGGCATAAGCGGGTAAAGCGAATGGAATCTTCCTCAACGACCAATCTGCCGCGTGTTCCGGCCACTTCCAATCGGTTGGTTCCCGGCGATTCGCCGGTATTGGTGGTCATAATGCAGGTGACGCCGTTTTTATAAGTCAAAAATGCCGTCACATCGTCTTCTACCTCTATATGGTGCGTACGCCCGATGCGGCATTCCGCCCGAACCGTTTCCGGCATACCGAACATCCATTGAAGCAGGTCCAGTTGATGCGGGCACTGATTCATCAAGACGCCTCCGCCTTCCCCGGCCCAGGAACCGCGCCAATCACCCATGTCATAATAATACTGCGTGCGGTACCAGTGGGTCGCGGTCCAATGAATACGGGTGATCTGTCCCAATTCGCCGTCTTCCAATAGTTTTTTCACCTTGGCGTAATAGGGATTTGTCCGTTCGTTAAACATCACGGCAAAAACTTTGCCTGTTTTTTGCGCCGCGGCAATCATCTCACGTGCCGCAAGCGTATAGACGGCGATGGGTTTTTCCGAACAGGCATGCAACCCCGCCTCCATCGCCTTAATGGCGAGCGGCGGATGGAAATAATGCGGCGTGGCTATCAGCACGGCGTCGCATGTGCCCGAAGCGATTAACGCGTCGGCATCGGCAAAGCCGGGTACGCCGGGGAAAGACTGCATCGCCTTGTCAAGCGCCTCGGGGTTGTTATCGCACAAGGCGGCCAGCCGTATCGCGGGTACCTTACCCGCGGTTAGGTTTGTCGCATGCCCTGTTCCCATGATACCCGCTCCGATGATACCAAGCCTTACTTGCTCTTCCATCATACTGCCTCCTTAACCGAATAAACGCCGAAGATAGGCGATATCGCGTTCCAATTTTTCTTGTGTACTCATGTCGTCGCAAAAATCCTCCAACGAGATATAGCCATTGTAGCCGATATCCTTAAGGGCTTTGGCAAAATCCGGAAAAGAAGCCGATCCTTCCCAAAACGGGGTATAAAGGTTTTTAAAGCGTGCGCTGCCGTCCTCATAACAGCCGTCTTTTGTCATGACGGCGTTCTTAACATGCACATGGTCAAGATACGGGCCTAGTATCTCCAACCCGAGTTTATACGCTTCATAGCCTTCCGACACCATGTTCCCAATATCGTAGATAACGCCGATTAGCGACGGATCGAAAGGCTCCAGTAATCGGCGGGCGGCGCTGGCGCTTGGGTGAATACGGTTTGGGTGCATCTCGATGTTCATCTTTACGCCCAGTGCTTTTGCCGTTGGAATGAGTTCGGCAAAGGCCGCTTGAGAAGCGAAGAACAAGGCGTCATGCGGTCGGCTTCCGTCATAGGCAAGCCCATTTACGCGAATCTTTGGGCAGCCCATCAGCGCGGCTGCCTGCAGGAGCGCGATAACATCTTGTGTTTGCGTACAATCCGCGTAAGTTCCCAGGGCGCAGATGTCTATACCATACCCCTCGCATAGGGACTTGATTTGTAAGGCGTTATCCCTTACTGTATCACTCTGAATGGTGCAGCGGTTATGCCCCCAATAGGAGTAAGGCGCGTCCTTTAATGCCTCGTCCGTTTGTGTCACGCGCCACTCCACGCCGTCATACCCGAATCGTTTCAGTTCCGGCAGCAGGGCTTCCGGCGACATATCCTTAGCGCATACCGTAAAAATGGCGTATTTCATTTCCTATCCTCCTCTTTTCGTGTCCATATCATATCACGAATCATAAAAAACCCGCAATCCCATTCATACCATTCATCACATGTCTCATATAAAGGTTTATTTAACCGCTTACCCTATTAGGCACGGTGAAATAGCCTCAATATGCCTTGTGCGCGGCGGGGAAAGCGTATAGAATAAGCATGTGTGCGCTTTATTTATAGTTAAGTTAATGGAAAGGATGACTATCCGGTAGCCAATGAGAATCTTAGTTGACGCCGATGCGTGCCCGGTAAAAGAAATCATCGTACGGCTGGCAATACAGCGCGGTATTCCCGTCATCATGCTGATAGATACGTCACACCGGCTTCATGACGGGTACAGTGTGGTTGTCACCGTGGATAAACATGCCGATAGTGTGGATTTCGCGTTGATGAACATGCTTACCCGTGAGGACATTGTCATCACGCAGGATTTTGGGCTTGCCGCAATGGTGCTTGGAAAAGGCGCTCTGGCCGTTAATCAAAATGGATTTGTTTATACGGACGATAACATAGAAAAGCTCTTGATGAACAGGCATATCAGCGCGAAAATAAGACGCGGGGGCGGAAGGACAAAAGGCCCCGCCAAACGAAAGCAAGAGGACAATGATCGCTTTGAAGCCTTGTTAGTCAAATTACTGGATGTCCGCCAGGCAAATAAGTCATGAAATGAGATGCGAACCGATGCGTTATACCATACGCCAAGAAAGGCCGTCGGATTATCCGGAAATAAACGAGCTTGTAAAAAAGTCGTTTGCGACAAACGCCGACGATGACGGCACGACGCATGAATACCTTAATGCGCTTCGGGGTAAGGACGTGTTTATACCGCAGTTATCATTGGTGGCGGAAGCCGCGGACGGAATGCTGATTGGACAAATTGTGTTATATAAAACGACCGTCACAACATCTCGCGGTGCGGTGAGCGAACTGCTGCTTTCACCTATTTGCGTGCATCCTGAATACTTTCGGTGCGGTATCGCGCGGGCACTGGTGGCAGAATCATTGCCTATAGCGTTTAAGCTGGGTTATAGGGCGGTTTTCTTGTGCGGAGACCCGCGGTTTTACAGCCGCTTAGGGTTCGTACCGTCGTATCAATACAATATACGCCATATCAAGGAGGATACCGCCGAGTGGAGCATGGTCCGCGAACTGTACAGCGGCGCGCTAAACGGAGTAACAGGAACGATTAATACAATATAGACCGTCAGAAGGGGAGAACGCCATGCCATACACCCTTATCCGTAACGATATAACGACATGCCGTGTGGATGCTATCGTCAACGCCGCCAATGTAAACCTAAAAATGGGCGGCGGTGTTTGCGGCGCGATATTCAGCGCCGCGGGAGCCGGCAAATTGCAAAAAGCTTGCGAAGCCCTCGCGCCGATAAAAACCGGTGAGGCGGTTATAACAAAAGGATATGCATTGCCCGCAAGATACATCATACACACGGCGGGGCCTGTCTATCATGACGGGAAGCCTTATGAGGAAACATTACTGCGTATGTGCTATATAAACGCCCTGGACCTTGCTAACAAGCACGGCTGTAAAAGCGTCGCGTTCCCGTTAATCTCAAGCGGTGCTTATGGTTATCCCAAGGAAAGGGCGCTTATCGTCGCTACAGGCGCTATCAGCCAATGGCTGATGAAAAATGATTTAGATGTGCTGCTCGTTGTGTACGATAAAACGGCATTCATGCTGTCAAATGAGCTAACCGGTAAAGTCAGGGCTTTCATTGATGAAAATTATATCGATGAAAGAAAAGCAAAGTTTGACCGCAGCTCACGTTTGTATGAGGATGTAAGCCTCGATTATATGGAAACAGAAGCGTGCTTAATGCGGATTGACAGTTCCTTGCAAGCGCCCCAACGCCCCGTCGCTTATGAAGCGGAAACTATATCGAAGAAACTGTTGCATGAGGCCTCGCCCGGTGAGTTCATCGGGCGTTTGGATGAACCGTTTTCTGCTACGCTTTTACGGCTTATTGACGCGAAAGGCAAAACCGATATTGAAATTTACAAACGCGCAAACATAGACCGCAAGCTGTTTTCTAAAATCAGAACCGGCAAAGGGTATATGCCAAGTAAAAAAACCGCCGTTGCTTTTGCCGTGGCATTGGAACTATCGCTTCCCGAAACCCGCGACTTGTTGGAACGTGCCGGGTTCGCCCTTTCCCGTAGTGTTATGTTCGACGTGATTATCGAATACTTCATCACACGCAGGCATTATGATATATTTGAAATCAACAACGTCCTGTTCGAATATGACCAACCGCTGCTGGGCGGGTGAAAAGACGCTCGCGTAAAAAGATATACACATGTTTGTTATGCACCCCTTACACTAACCGTTTTGTCGTTTTCAAAGCGACCACCCTTATCAAAGTAAGCGTTATACTTCGTTTGTAAAAAGTACGAACGGAGGAACGCGCCATGAAAACAAATCTTAC
>Ga0123354_10010734_pt1 | contig 14132 bp, 10 predicted proteins | sample TergutLab28metaG_2_FD_97872 | JGI IMG/M metagenome (GOLD analysis project Ga0123354, IMG submission 97872) | Labiotermes labralis P4 segment gut microbial communities from Petit-Saut dam, French Guiana - Lab288 P4 | ecosystem: Host-associated > Arthropoda: Insects > Digestive system > Gut ... | reverse complement strand
CCCGTGAAATATGCTTTTTTTATAAATTTTTTGTTTTTAATGTTTATTTTTATTTTTATTATTTGTCTCCTGTCGCAGCCCCCCCCCCCCCCCCGTACTTCTCCTCTTGAACCAACGGCGTTCCCCACAGCTCATTATTATTATTATTATTATTATTATCATCATCATCATCGTCATCATCATCTCCTTCATGCAGGGTATTTATACTTACATTCCTGAGACAAACTTATGTCCCTAGGGAATACAGTGTTGCAGCTATTCTGTTGTTACTATTCATGGTGCTTATATCGTTAGTTCCAGTGTTGAATCTATTGCATTTTTACATTAGTACTTTCCGAAGTATGTATGCAGTGCCCAATATGGCTGTTTTTTGGAGTTCCTTGACTTCATGTTTTCCTGGTATGTTGATCACGTATTTTCTAAATGACTTTGAAATAGTCCCAGTCGCCCCTGTTATTACTGGTATCACCTTTGTTTTTACATTCCACATCCGCTGTATTTCAATTTAAGGTCTTTATATTTTAGAATCTTCTCGGCTTCCTTTTTAATCACATTTCTGTCTCCTGAGATTGCAACGTCTATGAACATACATGTTCCGTTTTCATTATCACGGATTTTAATGTCTGGTTGTTGGGGATAGTTCTGTCAGTTTGTACTTGTTGATTCCACAATATGGTTACCTTGCCTCCTTGACTTGTTTCTACCGATTATGGCACATGATCATACCACTGTTTTTTGTCCAATTGTGCCCCTGTTTCCTTGCATATGTTGAAGTGTAGTTGTGCACACACTCTATCATGTCTTTTTATGTACTGTTCTTTTGCCAGTATTGGGCATGCTGATATTATGTGGTCTATTGTCTCGTCAAATTGTTGGCAAAGTCTGCACTTGCTATCTGTCTCCGTGTTCAATATTTTTGTCGCATAATATTTTGTTTGTAGCGCCTGGTCTTGTGCTGCCACTATTTCACTTTCAGTTTCTGCTTTTAGGTCTCCCTTCGATAGCCAGAGGAATGTGTCTTCTTCACTAATAAGCTGTCTATCTATATTTCTAATGTACTGCCCATGCATTACTTTGTTTTCCCATTTTTCGTTTAGAGACTCTCCTCTGTGTGCTGTATCCCATCCTGTTTTGCGTCACTCTTCTCATTTGGATGACTTAATTCTGCTGTAATCTTTGCTGCTGTCTTCATTACTGAGTTCATATTTGGTTGAGTGTTTTCGTGTCTTTTAACAATATTTACAAACTGGTCTTCTTTATAACTTGTGTTAAGGTATTCTGCAATATTAATTATTTCTGCTTTATGTGCCGCTTCGATTTGCACTAGTCCCCTCCCTCCTTCTTTCTTCTTTACATATAACCTGTCTATGTCAGCTTTTGGGTGATGCATTTTACACATCGTTAGCATCTTTCTAGTTTTCCTGCCAATCTTTTTTATTTCTTCAGTTCTCCAGTTAATTATCTCAAAACTGGGACAGCTAGTGTTCCAATTGCTGTGATTTTATTCCTCGCGTTCATTTCAGATTTCAATATCATTCTTAATCTTAAATTCTTATTCCTGCTTCAATCTTCCTTTCATTTGTTGATGTTGTATGCCTTCACTTTCCTCAATCCCAAGGTACTTGTACATTTTTCCCTGTTCTAGCTCTTGTATTTCTCTGTTCATGTCAATCACTAAATTTTGCGAGTGAACTAGTCCAAATTCAATATGGATATCATTACTGAAGGTTTTAACTATTCGTATTTGCTTTTGGAGCTCTTCCTCTGATTTAGCGATCAACTTCAAATCACCCATGTAAAGTAGGTGTGATATTTTTGTCTTAGTTGTGTGCTCTTCGTATCCTGTGTTCAAACCATTCAGTTGTTCAGTGAGAGGGATTAAGCAAATGCAAAATAGCAGTGGTGATAGTGAGTCTCCTTGAAATATTCCACATGGTATTTTTATGTCTTCTGTTTCTATTAGCTTATTTTCTGTGTCTACGCGCATATGTGTTCTCCAGTAGCTCATGACCTTCTTGGTGAACGATAAAACTTTATTACTGATCCCAACTAACTCTATGGATTTGATTATCCAGCTGTGTGGCACCCCGTCGATAGCTTTCTGATAATCAATCCATGCCATACACAATTTTTTACATTCATGTAGTATTGCTTTTGAAATTAGCAGCTGATCTTTGCAGATTTTTGATCCACTGCAGCACCCTCTCTGCTCTTTTGGCATCAAATTTTCATCATCCACAAATATTTGCATACGCCTGCTTATAACAGATGTCATAAGTTTGTATACTGTAGGCAAACAGGTCACAGGTCTGTACTTCTTTGGATTTTCAGTATTCCCGTTCTTTGGAATAAGGAATGTTACTCCTGCCGTTAACCACGCCGATATTTGATCTTCTTCAATCAATTTGTTAAAAAGTGCAGCTATATGCTTGTGTGTTGCTGTAAGTTTCTTAAGCCAAAAATTTGTTATTTGGTCTCTTCCAGGAACTTTCCAGTTTAGCGTTGTTCTTAGTGAATCTGCAAAGTCTATTTCACATACTGGGCTCCACTCCACGCTTCGATTGTGTTGGTTGTTATTACTATTATTATTATTATTGTTGTTGTTGTTGTTGTTGCTAGTAGCCACGTGGCCGTCACAGGACGGACAGCCAATATATTCACGTGCTACTCCACAGAAAAATGTATATTATTTAATCACACACATACAGACTATTCCGTCGAACACAACACTTTATCGTTTCCTTCAAACGCTACATCCTTCGATCGTTTTCCAATCGAAACATGTAGCGTTTAAAGAAAGCGATTAAGTGTTTTGTCGGATAGAATAGTCTGTATCTTTATTTCTGTGACTTCATAATTTCGCATGGTACACGCATTCAACATATCGAAAGCACCCGAAACTGTTACAACGGTAGCCCTGTCGTTACTTGACATCCAACAAACATATTACCTTCTTTCAAATTACATATTTATCGAAGGCCTATTAGCCTGGTTCCAATTTTCAGGACACAACCACATGGCACAGTGTTGACATGACGACACTTTTTTCCCTCCTTTAAAGACAGAAAGTATGCTACAAGGGCACACCAACGCTGATATCGACAGGAGAGTAATTCTGACTTTCAATGTGTGAAATTGCATCGTCCTTTCGTGTATTTTGGAATAAGAAACTGCGTATGATTGAATACAAAACAGACGGCCAGTAGATGCCAAAATGTTGACAAGACAGTCACGGACAGCACACAAGTGTGATAATTCAGCTTGAGGACTGGAAAGTGAGCAAACGACCTCTCAACCTCACGTTCCTTAAATGTCACACAAAGTGTCTCAAAGCTGGAGTATTTTTAGAAACTCCTCAGCAACGATACAATTCAAGTGCCCTAAGCCAGGGTTCGGTGGAGGGACCATTAAGGAACCTTCTGCTTCCATACAAGGCGGAGAGTTTCGTGAAATACTTAAGCAGTAGCTTCTACAGAACGACTCTGCTTCATGTGGCGCTTCGACCCGATTCTGGGTCACGGCCTCTCCTTACGGGCTTCGCGATCACACTCATTAGACACACCACGCTCGGTAGGACTCCTATGGACGAGTGACCAGCCCGATGCAGAGACCTCTATCTAACAACACATAACACTCATAAGCGACAGACATCTATGCTCCCGACGGGATTCGAACCCTCAAGCGCAACTAGCAAGCGAAGTTCAAATGTAATGAGTAGACTACGAGCTGTACGGCCGGTGAATCGGAGTTCGATTCTCAGCAGAAGCAGATATCTTTCTATTCTCCACAAAGTCCAAACAGAGTTCGAGGCCCACCCAGCCTCCTGTCCAAGGATCTGTTTCCCCAGGGATAATGCGGTTGGGTAGTGCAACTGACCACTCACTTCCGTGTAATGTCTCTCCCCACATACGCCGTCTTCATAACCCAGAGTTTCATTAAGTGTAGCAGGACCTGAAATAGGTCCAACACCTCACAGAGGTCTAAACATATGTGGCAGTTACCATATATGGAATATACAGAGTCACGAAGGGTTTGTGTCATGTCAGGGTGCTGCACCATTTGGGCACTAAGCAGATGGGTAGAAAAACCAGATGACACGGGCAGTCCTACAGTCTCCAGGCTTGTAACTGCAAAACAAAGGCACCAGTCCTGCACCTTTCCGGGAATGTGGACACGTGATTCACTTACTAAAAACAGAGTGAACAATCCGAGACTTCGCTTTATTGTCAATATAGAAACGGAATTAACTCCGGGCCTAACAACTGTTATCAAATACCCACTTACTGCTGTGCTGCTAGGCTCCATACCCATTGTGCTCAGCATACTGGCGAGTATTCTCCAACAGCAATATAATCAGTCCGCATGTGCTACCGTACGAACTGTCCATTCTTATTTTTTGGCGCATTTCACGTATAATCTTAAGTATCAAGACAGTAATATCACTACTATTGTAAGATACGAGATTCTCATGATGGGAGAGTTCATTCGGTTGTCGGTTTTGGCAACGTGTTGCAGACAACTTGGTGGGTAACTTAATCCTGAACACAGGGTCACTATGTGCCCCGAAAGGTAGAATCCCACCCACTAGGCTATACCACGTGTCGTAACTCAGACGATAGTACTACAAATGACTCATTTTGTTATTGCTATTATTATCATAGTCATTAGTACAACGAACAGTGCGATGCGGTAATATTCTACGCTTGTATTCAGGCGGAGGCCAGTTCGAACCTCAGCCGTGACGCCCTCTTCTTGAGTCTGTTCGTGAACTTCCTCAGTTCCACCAGGCAAACACCGGGATAGTACCTCGATCAGGCCATATATGCATCCCTTCCGATGCTTTCCAGTTCGTCCGCCTCCTTACCACTCTTGCTACACGTAGTGAGAGAAAATCACAGCAACCTAAATCATAAAATAAATCACCACCATCAACTCCACGACGATCGTATCATTAATTCGATAGCTTAACAATACAGTCTTTGAATTATCTACAACCAAGACTAACGCTGACAACAGACAGTGACATTTATTGCATCTCCAATAGGTAATCCACGCACAGCAGTTACATTCCATCTCAGACTAACGCAGTATTCGGTCAAAGTAGTCGATCTCTTTATTCAGTCTTCACAATAAACCTGCTGATTATTTTAGCAGCGTATTATGCGTAATCATCAACATAACCCTATCTAGTGCAGATGTCGAGAATGACTTGAGCTATGCCTTGGATCACAAGACACTTTCATCGCAGGTACAGTGACTTTAACTTTTACGTCATTACTTTCTGCGTACCTACGTAGGTGACGTCCTAATTTCACACGTAGGTTTGACACAAAAGAAAAATAATATCCAAACATTTTAGTCAAAAAAAAATGCCAACCTTAGGCACGACGTCATAAACTGTGGGTAAATGCTCCATGTCATTTCTAAAAATCGGTTCTTACCTCACAGTAACACTGCGTCTCCACTACAAGGAACAATCCGTTCACGTTGTTTGAAGAAATAATTGTTCATTATTGCGAGAATCGTAATAAATAAATTGAACAAATATACCGTGTGGGCAAAAATGCAGAGTTCTTGATATTAAAGCAGATGACACATTTATTTGTGATTTATCTAGTGAAGCTGTCGGAATCTCAAATTACACTGTGTTAAAATGGTTGGACGATTTCATCAATATAATGCAGTGGATAGAAGCAGTTAAACCCTAATTTGAATTATTAACCCGGAATTTTCCTCAAAGGATTGAGACAAGAGGAACTTCAAAAACGTGTTCCGACCGAGATTCGAATGGGACACCTCTTCAGCTAGCTTGCTCCGTGGTGGTACACATAATAACCACTGTGCTTTAATGTTCCGTGAAACATGTTATGGACATTACTGTCAGTCGAAAATATCCTGACTGTGTAATGTCTAATCCCTTCTTAACTAAACAAATATGGCGGCAGTACGAAAAAGCATCATACTAGAGCTGTGCAGTTTACAACGACTGGGAGCAAACAGGAACACATACAGGGGTTTAATGGGAAAACCGTAAGGACAGAGACCACTCTGAACCTGTAGGCGCGGATGGAATAATATAGAAATTGGTCTTAAAGAAATACAATGGAGCTTAACTGGATAGAATTAATTTGGCTCAGGATAGGGCCAAGTGGTGGAACATTTTCATTATGGTAACGAACCTTCACGTTCCATAAACTTCGGAGACGTTCTTAACCTTTAGACGCCTAATGTCAACTATAGTGGTCGTACCGCACCGCTAACCTCTAAAGTTGCATTTTATATATTTATTCAACAAATATATGCACTGAATATTTTAAACATGGTATATACTGTCCGTTTTTTCTCTTCAAAATGCAGTTTGTTTCATAATTCTAACGTATTTGGTTGCTGTATTATTCACATTTAATATACAGTGTGTGCTAAAATTAAAAAAAATAATTCCGGCGCCAAAAGGTTAACTAGCTGGGGGACATTCGGCTTCTCACCTACTCTACTCCACGTACTCTCCTTCGAATCTTTTCCAACACTACGGATGTGTGCCCTCTAGTCCAACGCCGTGCACGGTGCTGACAATACTCACGGCGATGAGCAAGCTGCATACACGCAGCGCATACTAAAACAGGGGACTAAATGGAAAGTACTAAGCTAAACCAGGAGAGAAGAAAAAGACTAAACAGACAACAAGTAGGCCTACATTCGTCTGTGTACCTCAAAAACTACACACATTGTGGTCCTTTTCTTAGAACAGTCTCCTTTCTTATGAGACACTTGGTTCTTCTCTCTATGTAACAAACCACGTTATTATGATAGAAGTAATGATAAAACCACAGTATCTTGAAAAACAGGATACCCTCTGAAGGTTACGGCGTAGTTTAACGGAAAGGTATCTACGTTCCTCTCCCGACTACTTTCACCCTGAAGAATAATGCAACAGGTTCCTACGAAAGTACTATAGACTCATACATTCCTCGAACAACGAGGAAGGAGGCATCAGCTACACTCTTCACTGCGGATGGAGGCAGCCGGTTCCTCGCAGATGTTTCTACCATTCTGCATTCTAGCCTGAAAACGGACGTAGAAGGTTCCTCTGACACTGCACCCTTCTTACCATCTACCCTAAAAGGTACCTCGGAAAAAGTGGATATCATTCCACTTAACTCTACAATGCGTAACATTCCGGAAGACCGTAGTCTTTACGTTTCCCATCAAATCTCAGAAGACACTGTCAGTCTCTTCTTTCATTTCAGTTTAACATAGGCAGAGAGAGAATACATACATCATACTGTCAGTGAGGGCTCTCAGCTGTTGAAACAGTATATAACTGAAGAATTTCATCGACTAACTGATGAGGACGGTGTGAACTACGGTGTTTCGTCAGATCAGTACTTCGCGTTCGGGAAGTGGCATTGCTGACAAACGTGTCTCCGACTAATGTGATTGAACAGGCAACGAACGGCGTCCTGTCGCCGTTGGTTGATATATTTGTGGAGGATACTGCATAATTTCACTGACTAAAATTAATTTCAACTACTGTGAAGCAAAACCCCTTTTGCAACAAAGGCTTAAAAAGTCACACACGGTTACAGGTCAATGAGTCAGAAGCCCAGCTACTAGTTAATTTAGGTCGCAGCCGAACATCGGGTTCAAATCTCAGGCAAACCTACCCCTTTGCACGTGAACATCGGAGGCACAGGTACTCACCAGTGCAGCTTAGTCTACACGCTAAATTGGAAACAACTCCATAACTTCTCAAGCTTCAAATGTTTCGGTTTACTAGCGACAGTTATGTTATTCGTTCCGTGAAACCTGGCCACTGGGACGTTACACTTGGACAAACCCAAAATTCGGGTTTGCCCATTTTAATAGCCTCTCATTTAGAGTATATTCGGATACATCCTAATGATCCGAATTCCTATGTGGCTTTGTTCAGCGTCTCTCGCTAAGGGTTTGTTGTTTGTTCATAGCAGTTGAAATTAATTTTTACCAATAAGGATTATGCAGCATTATCCAGAAAAGCTTGGTTAATAAATGGCGACGCGACTGCTTTCGTTGCCTGCACAATCGCGGCAGTGGAAGACACATTTATCAGAAATGTCACTTCTAGAATGCGAAGTAGGCCTAATGATGTAAAGGAATACATGAGTGCACACAGATTCGGTTATTGCCGTCTATATGTTTAGGTAGATACGTTATCACCCTTTTTATAAGCGACGAAGGCCCTTAGGGTGAGAAGACGTATAAATCTGCTCTTTCTAGGACCTCGGCACTAGATGGGGGTGCGGGGTCAGCCCCACGCCTCGGCCGCCTCTACCCCCGGGAAAGAGCCGGTACCCATTGTACAGGAGGCTGGGTGGGCCCCAGAGGCGGTCTGGATAGGCGGAAAATCTCGTCCCCACCGGGATTCGATCCTGGACCGTCCAGCCCGTAGTCAGTCGCTATAACGACTGAGCTATCCGGCCTATTCTACATGTTTAGTACTACGGGAAATTATCTTTCATTATAATTAATTTACAATTGCCTCCTTGCAAGCTGGTTTCTTGTTCTACAAACATCAATGGCGCTATGGTGCGAATTGGATCATGTCCTGTAACCTGTATCTTCTGTCTTCTTTGTTTGAAGTACACTATGAGACCGCACTTCATACGAAGAAGACATAATATACAGGTTGCAGGATGGAATCCAATTCGAATCATAGAGAAAAAGACGTTTGTAGAACAAGAAACCAACTGCCAAACAGACAACCGTACACAAGGAAAACTACCATTATTTTATAACAATTTATAATCAGTAACACATTATAGCATCATTTTAAAACAAACACTAAATTTTAACTATAGTCTGTACACTTGATATGCGTATACATTGAACGACTATTTTATTCCTATAAGCTTTAGCACTACAGGTATTAGCTTCCTAATAATGGCAGCTACGCCGAAACATGTAGCAGCTAATTAGCAGTGCAACACGTAACAGTAGGACTGTGCATCTGTTCGTACAGCAAGGATCTGCCAGTCATATACAATGCACGGGATGAACAATATGACCCTCAGCCTATGTTTCTCCCTCAATGTACGACGACCAAGTGCCACAGTCAAATAAAAGACTTAAAAAAAACAGTTCTTCATATATCTATCTGTTACACGTCTAACGAACTATTACGGCTGTGTGCTCCAGTGACTTAACTGACTACAATCACAGGCACATATATTGCCATAAAGTGTTATTCCGACCACAACACATAGATCCGCCGACAGCGGGTTCAGGCCCGGGTGAAAAAAGTTTATCGGGTCACCAAGCAAGGACGAACCGCCTAAAAATCTTTATACCAAATGGGAAAGACTGACTCTCAGTTGCAGTATGACTGTGGCTTAGTATGAAATTATTAATTTGTACAATAGACAAACAATGATACTACCTGAAAATACAAAAACATATGCAACATACCCGGAGTCCGGGCCCCCTTCCAGACCGCCGGGCCACAATAATGTGTATCGGCTTCCCCCCATTCGTCGGTACTGATAACACGTGCCTGTTCGCGCAGGCGCATTCCCGCGAAAGACCTCGGCGAAAGCATCAGAGCTGCAATTTGGATGGGTGAAAGGAGGGACGAGACGTTGGCCCCGATATTTCACACCCGCCACCTATAAATAATTAGTTGATCGGGCATTCATCTCTGTTATAAGAAGTGTAATGTGAGGACAGGTAAAATCTGCGTCGATCAGCAACGGGGAGGTGGGCCCCAGCAAACGGAGATGATTTCCGTCAAAAGAGGAGATATTCCCATGAGAGAAGAAATAAAACGCCAATATCTAGCGTTATTGAGAATGTGTCACAAAACCTTTCTTACATTTAGTAACACTGCAAAAATAAATCTGATTAAAATATCTGCAAATGGAATGTGGATATCGCAACATTTGTCTGGTTTATCCACGCTTCGTGCATTGATACGGGGAGTCTGAATGTCCGCTTCACGTGACGTACCGGCGAGACTAACACGTACCAAATCAGGGGGACTGGACTTCACAATAAATTAAGAAGATAGGCAACGTATGTACGTTACATTTAGGCGCGTTCGCATAGCTAACGTTACCGTCGAAAAGCAATAAACATTACACAGTCTGAGTGTGTAGCCTTAGTTTTGTTGTACACAAAGCACATGTTTTTTTTTTTCCACGGTATCTCATAAACGGTACGGCTTTCGCAAAATATTCACTTAATTACTTACTTACCTCCTTACTTACTCAATGGAGTAGAGTCCTTCTTGAGAAGCTAACCAGTTTTCAGCTAGGCAAGAAATTTTCCGCATTTTATGGAACCCGAAGGTTCATTACCGCATTCACAAGTGCCAGCTCGATCCAGTCCATACACCAAAATAGCACTTCCTCAAGATACATCTTAATATTATGCTCCAATCTATGCGTGGGTCTTCGAAACGGTCTCTTTCCTTCAGGTTTCCCCACCAAAGCTTGCATATGCCTCTCTTCTCCCCATACGCGCTTCATGCTAGGCCTATCTAATTCTTCTCGATTTTATGGCCCGAAAAATATTGGGTGAGGAGTTCAGATCATTAAGCTCCTCAATATGTAGTTTTCTCCACTCCCTTGTTACCTCGTCCCTCTTAGGCTCAAATATTCTTCTCAACAACCTATTCACGAACACCCTCAGGCTACGTTCCTCCCTAAATGTGAGCGACCATGTTTCACACCCATACAATACTACAGGCAAAATTATAGTTCTGTATATCTTAATTTTAAAGTTTTGGATAGCAAACAGGAAGACAAAACATTCTGCGATGAATGATAGCAAGCATTCCCTGATTTCAATCTGCTCTTAATTTCCTCCTGAATAGAATTTTGATATGTCAGGGTTGTTCCCAAATATTTGAACTCTTCCACCCTTGCTAAGGAACTATTATCAGTCCTTACATTGTGACTTCGCCCTGCATTCTGATCTCGAGACATGAACATGTACTTACTTTTATCAGCATTTACTTCTAGTCCTATCTCCTTACTAACCACCGCCAAAGCTTCTGCGTTTTCTATGTACGCTTCCTTCCATTATATTAACACCATCAGCATAAACCAGAAGTTGATGTGTACCATTTAGTTTCAAGCCATTCTGGTTTACCTGAACCCTACTAATGGCGTACTCTAAAGCAAAGTGGACGAGCAATGGCGACAGAGCATCGTTTTATTTCAAACCATTCCTAATAAGTAACCTGTCAGACACATTTTTGCCTACCCGAACTCTACTATACATTTCAGGCAGTCTCATGGGGATACCGAACTGTATATTACACAAGACCTCCCTCCTAACAGAATAATAGGCTTTCTTGAATTTTATAAAAAGCTGATGAACTGCTTCGTTGTATTCCAATTTTTTCTAAAGTATATGATGAATGCAGAACATATCTGATTGGCAGTTGACCTGTCGCGTCGAAATCCACATTGATGATCCACAATAATTTCCTCTGCACATGGAGTTAACCTTGAGAGCAGAATGTTGGATAAAATTTTGTACGTAGTTGGCAAAAGTGACATGCCCCTATAATTACTACAATCTGTTTTATAGTCCGGAAGATAGGCACAATGATCGACTCCTTCTACTCCTCAGGCAATTCCTCCATATTCCAAATAGATATAGTAAATTTATAGATTTCTTGGCGAATTGTTCTACCCCCTGCCTTGACCAATTCTGCTGGGATCTGAACAATACCAGGTGATTTGTGACTTTTTAGCTTTTCAATAGCCAGCTCAACCTCAAAGGCGCTTGGCTCAGGCACTAGTGGTTGTGCTGCACGTATTTCTCTCAGCCATGTAAATTAAAGAGCTGAGAGAAATAGTCCCACCACCTTCCGAAAATACTGTGGGAGTCTGTAACTAAATCACCCTTCTCATCCCGTACTATATTAGTTCTAGGCTAGTAACCCTTCTAAAATCAATGATGTCCCTATACAAGTCTCTGATACCTTTTATCTTACTGTTAGTTTCAAGTTCATCAATTCTAGCTTTCAGATATTGTCTTTTTGATCCTGAAATGTCTGCTAGATGCACGTCGTACATTGTTTCGATAATCTACACTGCTTTGGTTTGGGTCCTGTACCAACTGCATTTTAGCCTGCTTCCTTTGATCTAAAAAAAACCTAAACATTCTTCATCCAACCATGGTTTACGCTGCTTCAATTCGTACAGAACTGGACTCTCTTTAGCTTAGGTTTTGATATTCTCGTTTATGTTCTCCCAAGCCCTATATATTTCCTCGCTAACTCTGAAGTTCTTCAAAGTTGTAAATCGGATACCTGTTTCTCAACCTCCAGCACATTTAGGTTCTTGAGATTAAATCTTTCCCCCATCAAATTTCTGTGCTGCTTGTTTACTTACTACAAATCTTTCCCTAAGTTTCCCTAACTTCCCCTTGCAACCACCAGATAGTGATAAGTATCGTAGTCAGCTCGCCTGATACTTCGTACATAAAGTACACTCGAATGCCACCTCCTACCTATCAATATGTGACCAATCTGGTTGTGAGTTTTCCCATCAGAAGGGGTCCAGGTGTAATTAGGAATGTTTCGGTACAGAAACATCGTGTTCTTGTCAAATATATTTCTTGATGGGGCAAAGTTTACTATTCTAACACCATTAGTATTACTATCCTGATTTAGACTCTCATTCCCAATTGTCGGTTGGAAAATATTCTCTCTCCACACTTATGCATTTAAAATCTCCTACTAGAATTTTCATATGGTACTTAGGAAAATGATCAAAAACCTATTCTAATCGCCCGTCAAAACTGTTTTTGAATTACCACTTTCTTTCTCACTTGGTATATGCACATTCAGAACAATGATACTACACCAATAACCTCTCATAACTATACATGACATCCTGTCGCTAACAAACTCTACTCTCTTAACTGCTAATACTATTCTGTGGTGTACAAAAAATCCCGTTCCCAAATCATGATTTTTGTTTCCTTTTCCATAGAAAAAATTATAATCCCCTGCTCTTACCGTGCCCCCTGTGTCTCACCTAACCCCCTGCACACCCACTAAATCTAATTTATATCCTGATAATTCCCTGGTTGCCGCAGTAAGTGAACCTGCCCTATACTGGCTCCTAACATTCCACATACCAAATCGCATGTACCTTTTTCGTTGCTTTGGTCGTACCGAAGTGTTAATCCAGGTCCCATGCAAGCGTTCCTGTTTCGCTAAAAAGCCAGTTTTTTACGGTGAGGAGTTGTCAACACTTCGCCCAACCAACCCAGCTGGAGGACCACCCCTTGTGGGTTGTCCGCGACTGCTCATTCAATATATTCGCAGGTACCCTCCATATGGTAGGCCGGTCCTCCATCCGCAACCTGAGGACGCTCCATGCTGTGGTGACAGGGTCTCAATTATCACGGCGCAAAACAGTTATTGAACATAAAATGTGCTGTTATTTTCTCTACAATTTTGGTCCGAAACATTTCTCATTCTAAGAATTCCGCGACATATCATTAATGAACATACGTCTGTCTGTATGTAAAGTACTCGTTATTCTTATTGGATTTTAATGTAACTAGAAAATTTCTCGATAGATTTCCGAATAATACTCAAATATCAAATTTCATGAGAAGCAGTAAGTGGGAGCTTGTTTGTTCCATGCTGACGGACACGTAATCGGAGAGACAGGACGACATTACTGGTCAGTCGCATTTCGCAATTTTGAGAACGCGCCAGAAGTAGAGAAAATGTAGAATTAAAACAATTTCCGAAACAAGTATGCTAGCAGACAACAGACTGGGGAACCGAGGTAGGTCGGTCGACCAGTCAGGCTAAGTGCTGAATGACCAAAGAATCAAGATTCGAATCCCGACAGGGGCAGAGTTCTTTGTTCCTCAAAGAATCCGAACCAACTCTGGAGCCAATGCGGCCTCCTTCCCGGGCGCAAACCGGCCGGTACGTGACGATCACTCGCACAGTTCCAGTAATGCAGTGGCTGAAAAATACACTGAGTTACACTTCCGATCCCCCACACAGTTCATTAAACAAAATGCTCTACTTTGATTTTAACTGATCTCGTTGTCGTGTAATCCACGGACAGAGAGAGAGAGAGAGAGAGTGGTGTGTGTGTGTGTGTGTGTGTGTGTGT
>Ga0123354_10010733_pt1 | contig 14132 bp, 17 predicted proteins | sample TergutLab28metaG_2_FD_97872 | JGI IMG/M metagenome (GOLD analysis project Ga0123354, IMG submission 97872) | Labiotermes labralis P4 segment gut microbial communities from Petit-Saut dam, French Guiana - Lab288 P4 | ecosystem: Host-associated > Arthropoda: Insects > Digestive system > Gut ... | reverse complement strand
TGCCTGAAAGTGCAAAAAAAGAGGGGCCCCGGCATGGTTTTTCTCTTTTTAAAATTGTTTGTTAATTTCCCCCCCCCCCCCATCCCCAAGTTGGGTTGATACTTAACCTTTGTGTGGTTGCAGCCTTCTTCTCCATGCCCAGTTTGTTTTTGTTGCAGTGCACCTGAGTTGGTCACAGTTGAATCAATACTAGTACCTATGTTATGACAGTGAATTCTAATATCCTTCTAAGTGTTCTTTACAAACTAAGAGAAGATTGCCCTGTGTGGACACCATGACTGTGTGTACTGTGTACACCATGAGCTGTGTTCACTGCTTGTGCAGAACTAATTGGAATTGCTGGCTGAACCTTTTGCAGTTTGTGGCACGTAGTCTTCTAGTTCATGAGCGTACAGTTGTTCTTGTTATGCCTAGGACATGTCTACTCCCATCACTGACATCAATTGGATTGAACTGGCTGAGTACGGGGACCCATAGTGGGTTCATAAAACTTGACTGTGAACCTTCAGGCTCTAAATAGTTCAGCTACATGATGGCCACTGGCAAAGGGCAGTGATAACACCTCACCTTCCCAATGCAATAACGTACACAGCTTCGCCAGCATCTCGACCTAAGATAATTAAAATATGAAGGAGGAACCCTTTCAGGATGTGATCTGCTGTGTTGGGAAAGCGTTTCGTGATGCTGCGGAGGATCATAGTGCCTTCAGCTTCAGGGGCAAATGGTCTGTCCAGACACTTGGAGCTACTCACCCCACACCAAATAACACAGCATCACATCCCAGAAGACTTGGATCTTCAGCAACGCTGCTATGAGAACCTCAATTAGAATTATGCATTCACTTTATCTTAACGGCAAGAAAGTTATATTCCTTGTCAGTGATACAGCTAATCAAGTTCTGTTTGGGTAAAATAAAAAGTTATGTACATACCATAATCTCCAGACTCAGATGCATGGGGCTGTCCAATCTCATGGCCACGATTCTTATCATAATAGGATGCACGAGGTAGGCGCAGTACGTCACCCTGCTGAATGGATACAGGAATGATGCTGACAGAAGCTTATTCACATAACCTGCAATGTTAACATTGGTTTAATATTTATGGAAGTAGAGACTGTGGAAAGAAGTCCCATGGATTTGCCTTCTTCAGCTGCTATTGCTCCCCATATTGCCCTACAGCAATGTGATAATTTTTTGGCAATGTTGTTAATGATTAAGTTCTAGCAACTAGTGCTTTGGGCTGGTCGACATTGACCACAGAGAACTGGAGCAGAATATAGTGGTAGAAGCAAGAAGTTACTTGGTATAGGTTCGTAGTCCATTGGATTGTGTGACTCTTGAAAATTAGACCCACAGGCTGTCCCAAAATGTCAGTATCAAACTACTAATTGATACTCCATCACATCTCAGAAGAGCAAAGACCATTGCTGTTGGTGTTCAACATATTCTGACAGCTGTATATGTTGCATTGTGCATCTGCAGGACTGACCTCCATATCCTGTGGAACATGCAATTATGATCCAGGACAGTGCAAGGGCCCAGACAGTGTGGCTGAGTGAAGAGTAGATGGCCGCGGAAAGGCGGTCCAGCTGTGTGTTGTACAGTCCATACACTAGTGCTGCCAGGCACCCGATACACAGCGTCCAGCCAATCACTACAGTGACCTGTACCACAAGTACAAGTAGCATTATGGGCATTGACAAGACACGATTGGAGAAAAAATGTGTGTGGTTCTAGGGCATTCAGTGTTGATAGGAGTAACTCAGACATGCAGGCTGGAAGTTTACTTCACCAGAGATACTTAGAAAATTCTGTTTCTGGCAGTTTGTCTGAGATAGGTTTGAACACATCATACAAAGCCAGGGTTGAGTCTGTGTTGCAGTGGGCTACATGTGAAATTGGATTGGCAGACAGTAGAAGAGCACAGAGTTTTAATAGAGAAACTTCTTTAGAAGTGAACTATTGACATGTTGATTGTCTTCGTCTAAACCTACATTTAGTGCACATTACATTACATTCTGTCATGTGTTTTGGCGCACGACAGTGCCATCTTTAGGGCGTCTCATATTTAACCATTCGATTTTGGGCGCATCACCTTGCTGTAAAGTACGGTGTTTGCATTGATTTGGTAGGATGTCACTGAAGTGTGTGTTAAGGAGACAGAATGTGACAATACACATTTTGGATTAATCCGGCTTTATAAATCCATGGAAATGATTTAATATTGGTTGTTGCATGTGATTTTTTTCAATGCTGGTATTCAGGTTGTATCTTTTTTTTTTTTACTTCATAATTAGGTGTTATTTACCGTGATGAATAAAATGTTGTGTTGGACATATAGTGTGTTAGGTGGTTAGTGTAATAGCTAAGATTGTGAGATATATGGCTGATGGGTTGGTGTATTAATATAGTGAGACTTTAGTTCTGTCTCAGTGTTTACTGTGAAAGTTTATAAAATGTTGCCAAGGAATTCAGAAGATGCACGTGACTCACCTTGCTCATCTTGATCTTACAGTCCATCTTGTACAGGATCCATCCTACTGTCATGCCCACAAGATATGGCCCAAGGCGAGTCCATGGCTTGTCATAGATCTTGTCAAACAGGGCCAGTGGGTCATCCATGCTGCAACATGAACATCAGATAGGTGGTCAGAGTTGAGCAGCTGCCATCAACAAGTGCTTCATTTGACTACTGTGCCTGTATGTTCCAACACCCTTGTTATCTCCTTTCAAGCTTATGGTACATGTTTTGTTGTTACTGCACAAAGTGTGTAATATAATTGCTAAGTAGAGAGGTTTATGTTTGTATAATCTCCAACACTACTCAGTAAACTACGAGGGAACTTTAGTTTAATTTTGGTTCGTATCAGCATGGCGCTGTCTCTAATTAACACAAAGCTCAAACTGAACTCTTCTGAACTTTGCCCGTTAAGTATGTCATATAGTGACATCATTTGCTAAGGTTACATGGTCTCAGTAGCAGATGAATGAAGAGCGTGGAGCGTTGGTGGACCAATACTGACGGGGAAAACGGAAGTAATGGACAGAAACCTGTTTCAACATCACTTTATCCACCAGCAATCCCATGTGGACTGGTCTCCGACCAACAGTGACCAACTGCCTGAGTCTGTCTCCCAGGTGACACAAAGTAGTGTCTTGTGAGACAGTTGTATTAATATGCATTGTTATCTGTACCTTGGATGTCATACAGTAATGAACAGTTTTGCACCATAAATGGGAGGGAGATTTCTCATCAGCTGAGCAACCCTCAGTTTATTAAAAATGTGCATCTTGCAATCAGCTAGCAAATAGTAAGAGCTCATTGTTATAAATAACTTTTATTTTAAATTCATTTTAATATGTTTTTCATAATACACAAGAAAAATAGTGTCTATGTAGTGTGATATTTGTGCTGCTGGGTATTTTATGGGCATTTACAGGAAGTGAGCACACTATAGGACAAGTAATTATTGACAGCGGAGTGACTGAGCAAATAAAGGAATTTACAAGGTAAATAAACTGGTTTTATTTCAGTAATTAACCAACTTGATGCACAAAATTTGTTTCACAATAAGTTTAATTTCATGCCTCTATGTGTTTCGAGCACGTGCTCATCATACCAGAGGCTGTGTAATGCAATTTTGACCTCCTGATGATAAGCACATGTGCTCGAAACATGTAGAGGAATGAAATAAACTTATTGTAAAACAAAAATTTTGTGCATCAAGTTGGTTAATTACTGAGATAAATATATTGAGATGCAGCACGGTCAGCAAAACGTAAAAAAAAAATGGTTTTAGTTGCCTTCAAACACAACAATAGTGCATTTAGTTATTACTATTGTTATATTCTTATAATAAAACCTAGATGTACTGATTTCTCAAATTTATTTTTGGAATAAAGCTCTGCATGTTTTGGACAGTTCCTCTGTCCATCTTCAGGAGTTTTTCACTGTACACACAGCAATACATACAGGTTTGCTGATAGCTTGTGAGCAAACCTGCACGTATTGCTGAATGTACAGTGAAAAACTCCTGACAATGGACAGAAGAACTGTCCGAAACATGTTGAGTTTTATTCCAAAAATAAATTTCAGAAATTAGTGCATCTCATTGGTTTTATTATAAGAATTTATCATGATGCACGGTCACCTGAACGTCAAATACTGTTGTGTTTGACAGCAACTATAAACAATTTGTTTACCTTGTAAGTTATTAATCACAATGGGATGTCATATATATAAATTAAAAGAATATAATTACTTGAGATATATAAATAACATATGAAAATGAAGGTCAGGTCTTCCCTGTCCATGTCATGGAGGCAAATAGGAGGCATAAATGTATGGTGCCACTTCTTTTTGGCACTAGTTCAATGTGAGTGGTTAATTTCATGCCCCAGCCGCCTTACCTCCAATACAGAACACTGCTGAAATTATGTAAGATAATGGCAATACCAGTGCTGCTATCTGGGTGTGAAAAGTGGACTTCACTGAAACATCATGGAAGGAGAATTGAGGCAGCAGAGATGAAACTGCTGAGGCCAGTTGCCGAATTTGCAGTACATGACCAAAGAGGAAATCAAGAAGCAAGTTAAGAACCGAATATACACAGTTTGTTGTGGATTATAAAACCAAGTTGGCACAGCATACATTAAGAATGAACCATTTGTGAGTTTCCAAGTTAGTGTATGAACGTTTCCAAGCAGTAGAACAAAATTGGTTGACTGATGAGAAGCTGGAGAGACCAATATCCACGAAGATGAAATGGGTAATGTATTAGCTTATACCCTGCTGATATTTATGGTTGTGGTGGTGGTGATGACGATGATTATTGTTATTAGTATAATTTTATTTTCACCTGTTAGTTTTCAGGTGGCGGTCCTCTGGTAAGTCTGTATCTCAACAAGAGGTCAAAGTGATTTACCCCAGCACTTTACGAATGATGTGTGCAGTGCTCATTAATATGATCTTCTGTAGATTTGTATTATTATTATTATTATTAACTTCAGTACTACTATCTTTTCCATTTCTGCAATAATTAACACGTTTCTGTTGTGACTATTTATGCATTTTGTCTCATGCTGCTGTGTTGAGACACTTCTCATAGATGCTGATGACTGTTGTCATAGTAGGCACATTCTCACAGATCCTGCATGCAACTAGTGGATGTGTTCTGGCATAAAGACATTTGGACATTATGGAGCAGGAGGCAGTCATTTGGTTAATGTCAGTACACAGTACGCGCATGTCATACCTTGGGTTGTGCTTGTTGCTGTATGCAATGAATGCGGTGGTGATCCAGCTGCTGATGAGAAAGATGACGGTGAGCACGGCTGTGATGCGGAAATAACTGAAACACAAGAAGAAGTGTCTTGCGTGTGAAATATGGGATTATTGCAGTCAGTTGCTGAAGACTCAATTCTTATGGGAGGTTACGTTGTTCTTTGATGTGTGTTCTGTACTGATGCTGTCAATTGCTGGGATTATGTGGCATCTGATAGACAAATGAATGAGTATGGAATGTTGTTGCAATTGTACTGATGGGGGAGAACCGAAGTACTCAGAAACCTACCCCTGTGCTACTTTGTCCACAGTACCTGCCACACAGACTGGCCTGGGTGTGATTCCAGGCCTTCATGGTGGGAGGGTGATGCTACAGTTTGTCATGGGCATCATAGTTTCAGAATTGCTACACCATCTTCTTCATTGTCACATGATAACAAGATGAAGGCTCTTTGATGCTTCGAAACATCAGGAGCTATAACCCTAGTGACACAATTTGGCAAGTGTCCTGTACTTTGCCATTGCTACACTGACACTTCCTGTGACATAATTGTCCAGCACTGACCTGACAGCTAGAATGAGAAGCAAGCAGCCTAGCACATAGAACTGCGTGTCATCTGCCAAGTACCAGCTCCACAACATGCACTGCAACAGAATCCAAATGAAACATTGTTATTCCATAACTGAGAAGCTTCATGCATGTCTTTCTATATCTTGTACCTCAATTACTGAAAGCTGTCAGTGTCCAAATTTTACAAATGCAGCGTGTTGCTGAAGAGCTGCAGACAATTCCCTGTGATATATACGAAGTCACCTCAAGTGGTAACCATTCAGACTTATATTCAGAAGGTGGCCAGTTCGAATCTTGAGTGGGACACTAGCCATCTGATGTGTTGTGGTGTTTTCCTATGTCTTTGTATTCAAACACCAGAATAGTACCTGAACCTGAGCCACAGCTGCTAATTTCCGCATCCATTCTAGTTCGTTACTCATTAATTGTGCTTCTTGTTTGAGGACGTATCATTTGAGTTGTTTGTTAAAGCACATACCATGATAATTAATACAATATCATCTACATTCACTGGTACTGAAAATTATTTTTAGTACAATAAATTCTGATAAACCTCAACAGGGAGTTGCCATGGGCTCACATGTGTCAGGACTAACAACAGACTTCTTTCTGCAGCCTACTGGAACATAACTTTGGAGATAAGGCAGTTGTATTCCATACTAGATATGTTGGTAACAGAGTTATTCCTTTTAACCACAACAAAATAAATGCGCAGTCTGTTGTGACTCAGTCAAACAGACCTCTGGTGTATTGAGATGATATGTTACATACAGTATAAAAGCATGCATGGTACATATGAACAGTTTCATGCCATATACAAATGTAACTCACCATGTCCTGAACGGGGAACAGGGTGTTTATGTACATGGCATTTCTCCACCAGTAGTTGGGGCAGTTAATGTGATCGTCGGTGGGTGGCTCGAATACTGAGTTGTAGTAGAACCACTTCATTGTCACCTCCACGACACCAAGCACAAACAGATACGGTGCAGTAAGCCTGCAACATGTAGACCAAGTACAGTGCTGGACTCTGAGATGTGCCATGCAGCATGTAGACAGCTGAATGGGATTCCAAATTTTAGGCTCTTGTACTGGTGTTGCTGTCTTATGGGATGTGCCACCATACTGTGGAGAAATTCCTGTCGTTTTGAAGGCTTCTGGTGCCTTTCATCTTGGACTCTTTCACCCTGAAGATGATAATCCTTTTGTTAAGGTCAGAAAGTACTCACCTAATGACTCATTTTCATATCCCAAATGACTTGAATCTTCACAAACACTGACATGAGAACCTCAAATTTTGCAACTGGGGGACTGACCAATCCCATACAGGGATGTGGAAGATGAAAGGGACCCCAAGTAAGTCAGTGGGATCTGAAAGAAGCAACGATTTAAGGACCTGGATCCTGAAGGACCCAGCATGAAACTGAAGCTACAAGAGGGTCCTTATAAGGATCACAGACAGAGGAAAGCCAAGTGAAGGCATGTTTTGTTAATTGTGGGTTGAGTGAGAATGGCTGGAGGCAGTTTGTTTCTGAATTACAGTGATATTCTTCTGGGATGTGATGCTTCAGAGGAGAAAATGGAATGACCATGTTTCTCTGAATTGTTGAGTGTCACATCCCAGAAGACAGTAAATCTTACCATTTGGACTGTTATATATATATATGTCACTGAAAACAGTAAATGCCTGCTGTGGCACAGTATCTGTATCTATTTCATAAACAAAGTGTGACATAATTGTGAGAAAGACCAACAAGACACACACTTTATTTCCTTTATTTGTTTCATTTATACTGTCCTTTACATGTTTTGAACAAACACGTCATGATTGGAATGTGTTAGTGACTAGACATCATAGACATGCATGGAAAATGCTATATGCTGTGTTTACAGAAGTGACCTCCTGATGATGAACTTGTTTGTTCGAAACATGTAGAGGACAGTATAATTGAAACAAATAAAGGCAATAAAGCGTGCATCTTGTTGGTCTTGCACACGTGTTCTATATATTGCACGATGCACAGTCCTCAAAATGTAAAAAAATATAACATATCTCTAAGTAATTTGATGTTCATAGGGCCGTGCATCGTAATATTATTGCTATAGTAAAACCAACCAGATGCACCAATGTATCAAATTTATTTTATTTTGGAATGACACTCTACATGTTTCGGACGGTCTTTCCGTCCATCATCAGGAGTTCAAGACTGTACATACAGCTGTCTGCTTGCTAGCAAGCAGACAGCAGTATCTGTTTGACAGCTGTTGTTTTTAATATAGAAATGTCTCTGAGTAGTGTGATGGATAGCTGGGCTAGATGTATAGTGATGCCGCTGTTCTCCTGCACAGAACAGTTCACCTATACAACACTGTGCTTGCTGTTTCCAGGGATATAATTGCTGACAGTGTGAATATCACAAGCGATCTGCATATAATGTCAAGTTCCAGAATGCATGGAACTTCGGTTGCATGCCCACGAATGCCTTCCTACCTGCCATAGCGGTAACTCATCAGCCCCAAGTACTGTATCACGCCGTGCCGGAAGCCAGTGGTGCCCGTCACCTGCGTCATGTCAAACTTGGTCACTGTGCGGAAGTACAGGAATGACACCAAGAGCCCACTGCAATGTAAGAATCATGATGGAGGTAGAACATGCGGATTCACATGGCTCTATCTTATTCACTTTATCAGAAATCCTCTTCCACCTAATATTATTGTTAAATGACCATGTCATGGCTCCAGCAGTTAGTTGCGGCCCGTCACTGAGAGGGCCCATGTTCAGTTCCAAGCCAGTCCATATAGGATTTGTGGTGGACAAAGGTGAACAGAGACAGGTTTTTCCTCTGAGTACTTCAGTTTCCTCTGTCAGTATCATTTTACCAGTGTTTTATATACATCTATCATCAATGTTACAGAAACATAGCAATGTACAGAATGACTAAATGACACACATACTTAAAAAGAAAAATACTGTTATAATTCATGCCTAGAGATTGAGATTTTGACAATAAGTGTGATGGATCAACCCCTTCCTTGTCTTCCTTGAGCTATTACATTTCCTATTACAGCTTAGTTGCCTGTATTCTTCTCCATTCCTGTAGCCATTCTGTGTGCACAAATGCTGGTGGTGATCAGCATATGATGGTATTTGACAGTGACTAGCATTTTGAGCTGGTTTATACAGAACAAAAGGTGTATGAGAACACAGCCTCTAGTGCTGTCATTGAGACGGTGTGTGGGTCTTGGTCTCAGCACAGTTGTAGAATGTTCTAACTTCTGTCAGGTAGACCTAGCTACCGCTGATGTTAGGACAGCTGCTGGCACGTTGTCTTCACATTACTGCAGCATTCGATGTTTGTAGTGCAGGTTCTCGAGTGTTGCATTTTTTTTTTTAATATTCACACTGCTAAGGGGAGTGGAAGGGGCAAATTTCCCTTTATCTTCAGCACTCTACACCACTAGGTTCTCCGTGCTAATGGACTTTCCACATTTCCCAGTTTTTGGCTTTGATTTCCCTAACTTTTTGCCTTGTCTTCTCTTGTCTCCCAACATATTATGAGCATAATATGTGTACAAATGTCACTTTATAGAACTGTACTTTTCCTGGTTGTTGCCTTCTGGACACTGCAAGTGTTAGCCTTGTAGGTTGTTACATTGCTTCATTCTCCAAGGTAGAAATGCTTAAGTTGAGGAAACTGTCAGTTTTATAGGAAGGCAATTGCTAATATTCATGGTAGGGGAGGAGAAGACAGAGTGCAGTCTGGGCCAATAGCAATGATGAATATAATTTCGACCCAGAAGATGGAGGCATGGTGTTGTGGTAGACACACTGTCACAGTCTGGCAGACCACAGTATGAGTACTCAACATTACGCAAAACTGAAATATTTCCTTTGTCAAGTTTTGCATGAAATTAGACTCATTTTCATTTCTTGTCAGATGTTTGTGTGTTACCTGTCTGTGACACAGCTGGACACTAGACATGCCAGTGCAGTGAGCGACACTTGCTATTTTATTAAAGTTCATGTTAAAATTGCAGCCCTTTGATCAGTTATCTGTACAAGTGTTCTGTTGCTCTGCAGTGGCAGTTCCTCAAGGGAGGTCACTGTCACATCTGTGGAAATCTTTATTTACCAACTGCCATAGTACTGAGTGCATCTGAGCTACTGATATTGTCATTAAATAAACCATGGACACTGGGTAGTGAAACTAGTTGGGGCATCACAGTCTAATGAACAAACTTCTTGGTACATATTCCTTTTTCAGAAGTTTGCAGTTGCTCAGCTAGTCAAGGAATTCCCCAAATTACTGTATTCACAACAGTGTGCTGCTTGGACCTACCAACAGCCAAATGAATTCATCCCACATCTTCCATTATATTTCTTTAAAATCCATTTCAGTGCTGTCCTCAACGTGTTCCTTGGTCTAAAGGTGCTCTTTTTCTTTCAGATTTATTACCAAAATTATGAATTCACATCCCTGGTACCCCTGTAGACTTGCTGTTTCACACATACCACTGTGATGGTAACTACAGAGTATATTATTACTGTATGAAATGACAGGACAGGGATGGTGAATTGATTAGACATTAATGAAGATTAATTTTCTTTTTCAGAACTTGACCTGGGACTTGTAGTTCTCCACAACACTTGAAACAAGACCTTGGAAAAGTAATGGAAGGTGACAACAGCTTGAATCATATAGATATAGATATAGGTACAGATATAGATATAGGTACAGATATAGATACAGATATGTATATAGATATAGGTACAGATATAGATATAGGTACAGATAAAGATATAGGTACAGATATAGATATAGATGCTGATGCAACTGGTTACCCACCTGATGAAGAAGAAAGTATCTACAGAGAAAGCTCCATTGTTTATTGTCTGGAACAGGAATTCCTTTTCCACAACAGTCCGATACTCCATGTTGTCTGTAATCACATGTTTTGTCATAAGTATTGTTCATCTGTCTGTCAGAAACTTCGGCACCAATGTGAATGACACCATCTGTGTCCAACTGCAGACATGACAGATAACACAGAGATATGAATTTTGCTGTGTGCTTTTACCAATGTGTACGGCAGCCACAACTTTTAAATTACTGTGGAAGTGTTGCATTACAGTGTATGTGTGGATGTGATTGCAGTCCTTGTTTCTAATTACATGAGCAAATTTTTCTTCTTATCTTAAGTATTATTCATTCCTTAAAGTTTTATCTACCATGTATTATGATACTGGCCAGGAAATTAACCTTATTATGGGCAACAAATGGACCTTGTGACAGGTGTCAACATTAAATGGACCTTGTGACAGGTGTCATCATTAAATGGACCATGTGACAGGTGTCAACATTAAACATACCTTGTGACAGGTGTTAACATTAAATGGACCTTGTGACAGGTTCAACATTAAATGGACCTTGTGACAAGTGTCAACATTAAATAGACCTTGTGACAGGTGTCAACATAAAATCAGAAACCTTTCTCTCCTCAGCCTAAGAAGACCCTAGCATCTTAGATGCAGTCAGCTGCAATTACCTTCTCTTTAAGCAGTTTCATTATTCCAATGAATTCCTTTCAGTTTCATTTTACATTCTCACTACAAAATTAATTTTACACCACCCAGTGATCAAGTCTATAAGCTGGCTAATATGTAGTCTGAATTGATAAGTGACTATGATTTATGTAATTTTGGTAGCATTGTAAAGTATAGTCGTGTGTTGTGAATAATTCACAGTTGTTTAGAAAACAGAATTTTGTCTTCTTTGGCACCACAGTAAAACAGAAACACAAACCCCTGTGTGTGATTGAATTACCTGTACATATAATCATATCTGTAAGTTTGAATATTTGGGCAAATTTATCACAATGTTCGAGGGAAATGCTGAAATTCAAGAAATTTGTAGACAATTTGTGAAGAATGTTCAATAAGTAAGGTTCCCTGGTTGATGAAAATTAAACAAGAAGTCATCACAATGTTAAATTAGTTTACTTATGCCACTGAAATAACATCATTTTTAACACAATTCCTGAGCATACTGATTAATGTGCTCCATCATGTCAAAAGTCTACAAATTGTGCTCGTGGTATAAATTGGCGTCTTGCATTCACAACCATCCACAAACAGCCATATCCACTTCTACATTATTGTGGATTGTGCCAAGAAGGGACAAGTGCTTCATTGTGCTTGTGACTGTGTGCAAGAATAGTGATATATCAGTGGACTAAGTGAGACATTTTTGAATTTGTAATGAATTCTCATTGATGCATATGATTGTGGGAAACTTACTTATTGAATTCTTGTATTAAAACCAACTAGATGCACTAACTTCTCAAATTTATTTTTGGAATAAAACTCTACATGTTTCGGACAGTTCCCCTGTCCATCATCAGGAGTTTTGCACCCTACACACAGCAATGGTATATGTCATACAGATTTGCTGACAGCTTGCGAGCAGGATCAGAACGGAGCTTCATAGAATTTTATGCAAAAAAATTTGATAAATTAGTGCATCTAGTTGGTTTTATCATAAGAATTTATCATCATGCACGGTCACCTGAACGTCAAATTACTTACTGCGCATACCTCATGTTTAGGATGTAACACTGTAAGATGTTTGGAGCATTGAGTCTTCAATTTGTGTTATTATTACTAACCTGAGTACTTGAAAGCAACAATGCACGTGTGCCCCAGGATCACCCATGCCATGCTGATGCTGCGCAGCCCATGAATTGTCGGAATTGTGTCACTGCCGACGCAGCGGTCGCAGATCGCCAGCATATTCCGCCTCACCGAAAATGAAAGCAAGATCTGCATCACCAAACCTGTGCAAAAATTTACCCCATGGAACCTGAAAATCGTCTAAATAATATGTAAGTGTTTACTTTCTACCTCCCAGAAACACTCCATGTCCATTACACAGATTAATGTGTCAATGATATTTGGGGATGGAACTGCTATTGATTATAAGATTCATACAGAATGTTTTAATGTATTGTGTGGCCAAAGTGTAGACTTTCCGAATGTCAAAGCAGATGGTACATTTAGCTACCACTGTGGTTTGAGGAGTTAACTATAAGAAGAGTTTGCATCTTTCCTGTTTTAGGGGGTCCACATAGTAACAAAATTTCAAATGTGTACAAAATTTTGAAAAGCATACTGTCCAGCAATGTTCAGGTTTGTTTATGGATGATAGACAGATGTTCCATTAAATACATACGTTCTGAAAAACTTTTGAAATAATAGTAACGGAGCGCGCTGGATCTGTAGTGCAATACTAGTCACGGAGCGCACTTGATCTGTAGTGCAATACTAGGAGTGTAGCGCACTGGTTCTGTAGTGCAATACTAATAACGGAGCACACTGGATCTGTAGTGCAATACCAGTACAGGAGCGCATTGGATCTGTAGTGCAATACTAGTGACGGAGCGCACTGGATCTGTAGTGGAATAGTAGTAACGGATCGAACTGGATCTGTAGTGCAATACTAGTAACGGGGCGAAGTGGATCTGTAGTGCAATTCTAGTAACGTAGCGCACTAGACCTGTAGTGCAACACAAGTAAAGGATCGCAATGGATTTGTAGTGTAAAACAATAACGGAACGAACCGGATCTGTAGTGCAATTCTAGTAACGTAGCAAACTAGATCTGTAGTGCAACACTAGTAAACGATCGCACTGGATCTGTAGTGCAATAATAGTAATGGAGCGCACTGAATTTGTAGTGCAATACTAGTAAGTTAGCGCACTGTTTCTGTAGTGCAATACTAGTAATGGGGCGCACTGTTTCTGTAGTGCAATACTAGTAACGGAGCACACTGGATCTATAGTGCAATACTAATAACGGAGCACACTGGATCTGTAGTGCAATACTGGCAACGGAGCGCACAGGATCTGTAGTGCAATACTAGTAACGGAGCGCTCAGAATCTATAGTGCAATACTAGTAACGGAGCGAACTGGATCTGTAGTGCAATACTAGTAACGGGGCGCATTGGATCTATAGTGCAATACTAGAAAGGTAGCGCAATGTTTCTGTAGTGCAATACTGGTAACGGGGCGTACTGTTTCTGTAGTGCAATACTAGTAACGGAGCACACTGGATCTATTGTGTAATACTAGTAACGGAGCGCTCTGGATCTATAGTGCAATACTCGTAAAGGAGCGCACTGGATCTGTAGTGCAATACTAGTAACGGGGCGAAGTGGATCTGTAGTGCAATACTAGTAACGGAGCGCTCTGGATCTATAGTGCAATACTAGTAAAGGA
>Ga0123354_10010732_pt1 | contig 14133 bp, 12 predicted proteins | sample TergutLab28metaG_2_FD_97872 | JGI IMG/M metagenome (GOLD analysis project Ga0123354, IMG submission 97872) | Labiotermes labralis P4 segment gut microbial communities from Petit-Saut dam, French Guiana - Lab288 P4 | ecosystem: Host-associated > Arthropoda: Insects > Digestive system > Gut ... | reverse complement strand
TTGAGTAAATAAAACAACAAGTAAAAAGAAATAATTATAACTATATGTGATTCGGTGAACCACACCCGTTTCCCGTAAGAGGATCACTTACCAGACTGAGCGCGTCGGGACAACAAAGTTACGTAGGGTGATCGTGTACAATTATAATAACATAAATGGCATTTAGAACCATCCAGCTCTTGGAATTTGTCCATCTTACAGTGTTTAAAAATACAAAAATTACGAAAGACGATGGAAGAAGTCCAAAAATCTAATGGCACTAAATGTGATACGCCATTATCAGAACCTATAAAATTTATCACAAAATGGTGTCGAGTTTAATATTGTAAATAACATCTTTTAAGGGATACAGTAATAAAGATATTATTTGAGCCGCTGAAAGGCAAAATAGGGTAAGTCATTCTTTCAAGAAAAATGGGATAAGTGCGTGCAAGTTATCAGATTTCTGAAAAGGCGCTAAAGTGTAAGTTCGTTATTAATTTAACGCTCACAGCATGCAGGATATCGAGGCATGAGAGTGATAATTCCATCGCTTTGAGAAGCGAAGTTGTGCAATTTATCCAAACAAACATGTGACTTACACCCCGTCGCCCTTCAGAAGCTCATTTATAGCACATTGAAGTTCGAAGCAGTTAGGCTACGAGCTGTTAGCCAGCCCACAGCTGCTGTAACGGTCCGTGCATCAGGAACGGTCATGATTACTGTGAGAATATAACTCGTAATGTGGTTAAACGAAGACCTTTATATATTAAAATATGCAGTTTTTAAATCTGGAATGACACTTTCGCACAGTAGGGTGTTTATACGTTTGTTTAGTTGTACTGTAACAACTGCAGTATTTATCTTCAAATGTTTGCTTGTGATGACTTATTAAGTTTTAAGAATCAAGGAACTGCCTTCTTGATATTACTTACTTACTTACTACATGAAACAGAGTCCTTCTTGAGAAGCTAATTGTTTCTCAGCTAGTCAAGAAATTCCCCACATTTTACGGAACCCGAAAGTTCAGTACCGCACTCACAAGTGCCCGCCACTTGTTCCTATCCTGAGCCAAATCGATCCAGTACATGCCCTCACATCCGACTTCTTGAGAATCCATCTTAATATTATCCTCCCATCTACATCTGGGTCTTTCAAGTGGTCTCATTCCCTCACGTTTTCTCACCAATACCCCGTTTAAACCTCTTCTCTCCCCATACATGCTACATGCCCCTCCCAACTCATTCTTCTCGGTTTGATCACCCCAAACACGTCCTTGATATTACAACTGTTATATGTGGCATCAAATTCTCCGAGAAGCGTCTGACTTACGAGATTCATTTTCGAACGTTTATCACCATCAGATGGGGTTCTCATCTCTACGATGGGTCATATTTTGGTACTCTGGGTTATAAGATCATGTAGTTTGGTAGTCTGGTACCAGCCGCTCTAATGAACGTATGATGAAAATTCAGGAATGATTTTGCGCCGAAATGTCGGCGAACACCTGATAGACTAAAGGGTATCTTAACTCATATGGTCACAATATTTACGTTTACCAAAGCTGTCGTCTGAAGGATTGAGTGAAACAAGGATATCTGTGACCCTTTAAATGGGATTCGAATTGGGGAACTCTTCAGTAAAAGCCACACTACTTGTGAATGTGTTCGGTGCGGTGTGAATAGTTGTAGCAGCGTCGTTTAAGCAAAAGTGTGTCAATCTCGCGGCCAGCCTGCTTGTGTTCTGTGCCCGCGGGCACATTTGAAATAAATAAATGTATATATATTCATTCATTTATATTACACAAAATTTTAGCCAGTTAGGCACTCCAGTTATTACAATTTTTATTCGTGCAGCCCGCGAATTGGCCAAAATTAGCGGTGCTGTGGCCCTTGTCAAAAGATTTTGATATCACTTATTTTTAAGGTTATGTAAATTCAGAATCTGGTATGAAGTTTGAATACACTATTAATCCATCTAAGACTTGGGGCTGTATAAAAGGGAGACAGACAGACGAAGGGAAAGTGACACGCTACAAGACCCGCAAAACCGAAATGAACGGACGCATTAAATGGCTGCAACTGTGATATTTTATTTTAAGGTTTGGTTGAATCAATGCAGAATTCCGCAAAAGAAGTTTCTTGTTTCTATTTTCAGGCCACGTTTAATGTGCGTGTTACTGTCGTAAATATTGCGGACTGCAGTATTGGCACGCTCTCTGAGAAGCGTTTAATGTCTCAGTCCCTTTCAAACACAATATTTATCTAAATAATATCTAAAAATTCAATTCTTGCCTCACACTGCGGCTACATCTCCGTTAAAAAGACAAGCTGGTTAATGCTGTTTAGGGAAATAATCGCCGTTTATTTTGGGAGTCACAGGAAAAATATAGGTTACGTAAACGATGTTTGTGAATGTTAAAATGGTGGTGAATTGTTGCCACTGAGCTTTAAAGAGTTAAAAGTATTGCATATCAGAGGGTATCCCTCTAACTCGACATGAGGGTCTCGGTTGATGGCCTTCCATGTTTCAGTCATGTGGTTGCGGACCGTCAAAGAGCTCCGTCTGGCCTGAAGCGAAACGGAATGTGGGAATTAACTCTTTAAGCGCCGAATTAAATAACATCTGCCGTTTGCTGGCATTATAAGAAACTCACCCTATTCTCCACGTTAGCAGGACAAGGGTTAATGCAATAGACGTTGAGATATTCTGATGCCATGAGGTGTTCTACTCTGACTGTACTAATGTGTACACTCTTGCTCCACATCTGTTGCTGTTTTGCACTCACATCTCTTAACAGTGTTTTCGTGTTGTATTTATGGGGTTAATCGAAAACGTGCTGCCTGCAGGCCCTTATACAAGCTTACTTTCGATCACAAGTTTTTATTCTTTGTGTGAAGCACATTTTGCAGTATCGATGCGATTTACGCCCCGATCATACATTAATCTGACTCGATATGGTGTTGAAACCAACAAATGTATATAAACTTTACGTTTGTGCACCCTTTCAAAAAGTTTCGTAACACATCCTTTGTAACTTTCTTTAGACCAAGCGGGAGTCTTTTCATAAGAAAAGACTCCCTGAAGATGATGAACATACATCGAAACATGTCGGAGTACTTCACGAAATGGACATTACTGTTAATATATTGTGCATTTGTTGGTCTAAATAATAAATTTATACACAATGCACGGTACATACATCAAGATATCCTTTGTAATTCGCCTCCCTGAACATGGACACAAGTTTGGCCGAAGCATGTACGAGACATACTATGTATATAAGGTGAGATACTCGTAAAAGTTATCTGCATTTGTCGGTTTCATGACTATATCAACCTCATATTTTATTTCGTGTAATGGTGGGATGGCCCAAGGTTACGAAAGGAAGCGGTTGTGTCTTGAGGTGGTATGAAAGCCATTGTTTTGAGGAGCTGAGGAATATCACGGAAACCTCAAACTGATCGGTTGCTGGACTCAGATTTCAGGTCCGATCCTCGCGGAATATGACGTAGACGTGCTCCAGTCGACCGCTATGTTTGGTTGTTTCAGATTAGGCCCTGGGTGCCGGAAGAATGCGGCAACATTAGCCCGGATTGCCTCGGTAGCGAGGCATTTGACTGTGCCCCTGCTGCCCAGTTATGCTCTAGAATTCTCCCCCCTGCTGTCTGCTATTTCATGAGTGGCCTAACGCGGAGTGTAGTGGTCTTTACTACTACAGCAGCTTATCACCTGGCTGGACGGGGGAGGGGCAGTGCTTGTAGTAACGTCAAATCTTGTGCCGCGCTCAACCAGAATAGACTCGTACGGTGGGTTGTGAGCGGAGGCGTGTGCTCTGGCGCGACTGGCTAGCGAACCTGATTCAGGATCGATGGTCCGCGTTGTCGCAGTGGGCCGGCAAGCCGCATTCAATTGCTGGCACGATCGTACGCCGGCCGGTCGCGTTGTATATTGTTGAGTTAATCGTTCCTACGACAGTAGTTCACTCCTACGAGGTATTTCCTTGTTTCTATTAAACTCGTATTTAGTGAGCGCATAACATATTAGATTCTTGATCGTCGTTAAGTCCAGGTACTAGCACGCGGAATTCATCTGTCAAAGTAAGGTAAGTCCTCCAACACATGATCCATTAATCTTCTCTCAGAGACTAGTACTCGTAAAGACGAAGCCATCGCTCATGGACATAAAGGATACTTTGGGCACGGTGTCCACGAGTACACTTATGTCAGTGGAACTACAACAAACTTCGGGATGGATTGTAGGTGTAAACGTGACGATTATTTTGGGAACCGCGAGGTTTTTATTGGGTTCTGCTCGTTTGTGTTTCATACAGAAATAAAACGATTTCGAAAAGCAAAAGATGTGTTTTATACACGTCGACCTCGATCGAATCCAGTCGAATTGGTAACGCTGACCAATTCATTTTTCTTGAACTAGTTTTTGCATTAATCCTCTTAATTGAAGTAGAGCAAGCAACAGTGTGACAGAAGGAGTATAAATTTTGAAATTTTGTGTCATCTGAGGAACTTCGTAACATGCGCCTGCTGGTTGGCTATGACGATATGATTTCGTTAATTGCTTTAAAATCGATACTGAAATCAAATCTGTCATAAAGTTAACTAACTGTCATGATAAATTTGACATTTCCTTTGAATGTACTCGAATACTAGCAGAAACTGCGACGTACAGTCGGATTCGTGTTTAATGTATTTATTACGTAAATTTGGCTTTCAGAAACGCATAAAACTACAGACAGTAACTCTAGAAATGCTCCTGACACCAGTATTACTCAAACTTCGTACAGCAGTGCTGAAATTATTCTGTCGCGATGCAACTAATGGTGAATGTCGTGCTTACCTGAAAGATTGTGACAACAGTTTGTTCGAAATACTGGTGCAGTATTTCGTTGGCTATTTTGTCATTCTCTGGGGTACGTTTAATACACACGACGTTTCAGAGTCGATTCTACTTTCATCTTCAGGTTATGCTATGCCACTTTCCTTTACACTTCTCTGTTTTCGTCCTGTTTATCCTGCTTTAATTCAAACAGTTGAGTGTAAAGGAAAGTGCCATAACACGCGAACCTGCAGACGGAAGTGGTGGCAAATCCCGAAACGTCGTGCTTATTAAATATAATGCAGGAAATTGACAGTGTCCAAAGACATGAGGGGGTCGTAGAATGCAGTGGTGCAAGTGGTAGTCATTCACTAGAACCAGCAGCCTCTGCAAGTGCCGAATAGATTTCGAAGGTTCCTTAATACAGGGTGTTTTTTTTTGCAGCCTCAACTTCATAGCCTTATGCCGACACAATAATTTACCTATTTGTTTAGAAATGTGGTCAAGACAATTGATGTCATATAACAATGTTGGCCGTTTGCAATATGCTGAACAATCACATTTTACATTTATTGAAATATAAAATACATTTTTCATATTTTCACACGTTCCATGGAAAGTAATATAGCGGAAGGACTCCTTCATGTGTCTCCACGTTGGAAGTAGGTTTTGCACGACCAAAATGTAATTGTTCTTGACAGATTGATTACGAATATTACATTACTTTATTACGTACTACAGTAAACTGATGATAAGTCTTTTGAATTTATCGTCTCCTAAACCTGGTCCGTCTATCTCTCAACTAGCCATTTATCACTTCCATTTGTTTAATCGTCTTCATTGCTTCTAGTTTAAGCAACAATGTTTTTTCTGCAATTTTTAGGCGCGTTCTCAGAATTGCGATAACCGATTATTAGCTTTGTCATGTCTGTTCTTCCGTCCGTCCGCATGGACCAAGTCAGCCCCAACTGGGCGGATTTTCGCGAAAGTTGATATTTCAGTATTTTCCAAGTATCTGTCAGAAACATCAGGTTGCATTAAAATATTGCAAGACTAACTTACGAACGGACAGACATGAAGAAGCCAAGAGTCAATTTTCGCAATTTTGCAAATGCGACTAAAAATAGTTTAGTGCTTTGTGTTGGGGGAGCATTTCTGTGAGGAAGAAGGGGATTCAGATGTATTACAAAGATTAAAATATTAATGATATTTTATTTCCCACTACTTGAACTTTTTATAATTAACTGTTCTTGAGAACTTTTTGTCAGTCACTTTTAGGGCTGAAGTCTACTGTAATGCGACTCTGTGTCGCTGGGAGAGTAATTCTCAAATTAAAAGAACATTAATTTCACGTCAGAGTTAAACCACTGCGACCGCAATGCATTGTTTAAGTGTGCATCCTCTTCATACACGGACAAGTGAAACCTTACAGGTGTCTGTCCCTTTTGACGCACATTGCGTGATGTAATATATGGGATAATTAGAAACCGTATTATGTTTGTGGTATGAATTACCATTCCAGTTGCGATCTCAGGAACAAGAATAACGTGGCCGTTTGGGAACACGTCCAGACAGGTAGACCGATCGTGAGAATGACAGCAAGTATTCGGATGTTCTATTTAGGTTCTGGGAGGATCCGCAGCCTGTGTAAAGAGATGGGGAGAGGAAAGAACATGTGCCCTAACTTGACAGCCCAAAGCGTCTTTTATCTCAGGTGTCAGTGGTTATGTCGCTGACTTGAATGGTGTTGGGTAAACGTCAGATGCGAGTAGGTGCTATGGCTTTCTGAATGGGCAGGAGAAACTGACCATGCCACCAGGACCACACCACTACAATGTATCTTATATGAAGCCTTTTACTGTGTGTGTGTGGCAGTGCTGCTCAGAGGCGCGGGCTGTTTAGTTGCTGATGTGTCATAGACTTCTGTTGTATGGTGAATAGCGATGGCCAGCACACAAAGCGGCACAACCCTGGTGGCTGCATTTATAAAAGGCTTTAAATGTAGGTTCTTTATATAAGCACATCTAGCTTCAAAGTAAGGATTGAAGTTGTGCTTTTGTCTTTACTGAAAGGTGCCATAACAGAGAAAGTTTCTGTCCTTGGTTACTTACAAACTCAATTATAAACGTAGTGTCAAAATTGTATCGTGCCTCTATCTGTGTCGAAGCGCGACTGCTTTTGGTCATTATGCTCCGTTGCGCAAGGAACTGTAGGGTGCAGTGGTTTTATTGCGCGGCGAATATTATGACGCATTGGTTATATTGTTCACTGAATATTTAGGTTAAGATGTAATGGCTTTACGGCGCACCGAACGTTGGGGTGTAGTGGTGTTATTGTGCACCGAATGCTAGGAGGCCAAGATTTTTTTTTTGCCTTACATACATTTTGCATATATTTGTCATTATGGTAATTTAGGGTACTGATTTTATGTATAAACCATTTTAAATTCGAAGTTTATCCAAATAACCTTCAGGAATTCAGTTCCTATAACATAAAATACACGGAATTCTCACTGTAAAAAAGATCAGTTAATGTATGTAGGAGAAAAATCTCCGTGTATTCAAAGGAGTACTATACAACACACGCAGACTACGGTTACAGAGCTGAGGCTTTACAGCAAGTGGTACATTCAGTTACCACTCCGTATTATGGCAGGGTGTTTCCGGTGTTTCCGGTAAGGCAGACCTCTTACAGAGTCTCATTTAAACCTGTGGACCCCTTCCCGAAAATTATCTAAAACGATGGAACACACAGGCACATTCCGCAGGAACTGCATAGTTCGAGCGCTACAAATTCGCCATTTGCTGAGCAACAGTGACAAAACGGCTAAGATTAGGAAAAGCTTAAAATATTTTACGTTCTAATAACTTGATCAATATCTTCTGAACTCATGGACCGTTTAGGCAAAACTAGCGGACTCCTGCCTGGTGGGAACTGCTGTAATTTTCAAATAAATATCGGATAGTCTAAGTTACCTTATGAAAGTTGTGTTTCCGGTGGAAATACACTCCTACAGTGCTAAATAGCAGGATATTTCTTGTTTATATATGAGAAGCAGATAGGTGTGTCCCTTTTCAAATGCACTCTTATGATTCTCTTTTAATGATAATTAAATGTCGGCCTGTGCGTTCTGCAGAGTTAGCAACATCCCACATTTATTTACTACAGTTATTTCGCGCGTACAGAAGGCCCAGAAAATAAGGGAAACCGATTAATTTATTATAATTTTTCGTGATCCGCTTCTTGTCTCCTTTCCTTAAATCAAGAATTACGTTACCAGGGCCGGTTCCGAGACTTAGATTTGATTGGACCATCTTTTTACAGGTCTTCCCAACTCCCTTCTTCAGATTTATTAATTATCTTATCTAGTCTCGCCCAACGAGTTTACCGGGTTACAGTACTACCGGAGAGTCTGCCCCGTTAAGTATTTAAAAGAAAGTCCGATTCGAAGTATATCATCTGCATACAGACGATTTCGTGCACTAGGAAGTAAGCTGCCATGTAAATTGGAGCTTACCTGTACCTTCTGAAAAAAAAACATGGCCTGTGACGTAAGTCTTTTATGTACGGAATTACATACGAAGCAAGAACGTGGTTTTGGGTGCAGAGGAACAAGTCAGAAAATATGTGAATTCCGGAAGAATTTTGGCCCTTTGTTTTTTCTTGTGCTTAATTATACCGAAAACGTTAATGCTGAAAGTGTAATACACACGGGCGTCAATCGTGTGTTTCGTTCTCTCTGCAAAGATTGTTCACGATATTTTTCGCTTCAAGTAAATGTACTGATCGAGATGATTTCGAGATGGGAACAGAAACACATGCAAATCTTCATGCAAAGTTTGCGCTGCTGTTGTCCGATTTTAAACGTGTTTGAAATCTGTTGATAATTGCTGGTAAAATTCGGTATCAGATTTTACGGAAATATGTTTAGCGCGCATGGAGTTGATGCTTGCGGACGGAAGGACATGAGGATGCCGAAGTGTGAGTTATTTTTCAACCTTTCCTTGCGAAACAGCCGAAATATTAGTTAAAATTTAATTCCCGTTTGTCGACGGAAGTTACTAGTAGCAGGCTTGACTGACACCGAGATGCAAATAACAGTGTAGTTAGAACGCGGTGGTGACTATTTTGTGATGACTGTTGCGTGCTGAATTGTACTTCCATGCCCATTTACTGAAGGTCAGTTTGTCTATACATCTGGACATGTGTCGTGGTTTTTAAAGAATTTAGTGAAATTTATTGCACTGTCTGTGTGCTTTACATGCATATTATACAATTTTATGTCTTGAGAGAAGGTGAGAAATAACTTATTTTTGTATTCTGGTATAAGCAAGGCGTAGGTCTGCGGCCGCTCGCCTGCTGAGATTGTGGGTTCGAATACCACCAGGACATGGATGTTTGTCTGTTGTGAGTGTTGTGTGCTGTCCGGTAGAAGTCTCTGCGTCGAGCTGATCACTCGTCCAGAGGAGTCCTACCGACTTTGGTGCGTCGTTGTGTGTGATCTAGAAAATTCGTGAAAGAGGAGGCCCTGGCCCACTGGGGGCTGTCGCGCCAAAAACAAACAAACTCTGGCATAAGAACTGGCACAACTAAACATTTCTAAAACTCTGGAATATTTAGATAAGGGAAATTCGTAAGTTTGGACTGTGTGCCGGAGACATGAACATTGTGTCTGTTTATGGGTGCAAAGTCTTCGGTTAAGACTGTTGTGTATGTTTCGCGGATACCGCCGTTTTCGAGGCTGTGCCATTCCTCAGGCGTTCAGACTTGAACTTAAAACAGAGGCCCGAGTTTAATCCCTGAAAGTCCATGTGGAATTTGTGGGAGAACAACTGGAGCTGGGACAGGTTTCTGTTCGAGTGCTTCGGTTTTGTCCTATCATTGTAATTCCACAAATACTGCGCAATCACTCATTCATCCATCATCAACGCGATGTAATTCTGTGCACATGAGTGTCGTTAATTAATAAAAGTAACAAAACCAGTGATTCGCAAGAATGTTCTATCTACTAATTCAGTGTCGATATGGCAACAGTTTCTACCTTAGTGAAGGTGGCAGCTGTTAACCATATACCAGACTAATGGCTTTACATCCCTGAACACCACTCTCTGAATTTCACCGCATCCAATATCTGAAGTCTCACCGTGTCTGACACTTACACGGTTCCTTCTGATATAAATAAGCACAATTTCTTAAGCTACCCTCAACAATGTTGCCTCCTCATGGCCCGACATTGTCCACAGTAAGAAGAACTGCAAATCTCTGGAAAGTAAAGATGTTAAAAATTTATGGATATTTTGGTGCGCTTGTTGTTCGACGCTGAGCTAAGAACCGCGCCGTAGATGCAGTTGGATAGTGGATTTATAGCTCCATACATTATTAACCTGTCCCATAGATGGAGGTGAATAGTCAGGTTTGTGTCTCCGCGGTTTTGCTACTGCAAAATTGTCTCCGATACCAACTGGACGGAGCTGGGTTGGTGTGGGCGCAGTGACGAATAGAAAAATCCCTGCCCCTCCAGGGAATTAAACTCAGATCTTTTGTTGTGTTAAGTCACTGTACTTAGTGAGCTACTAGAGCTACTTAAAAGCATGAATAGAAACAGAGCGCCTTACCGAAATTCCGAACTATGCTGGAGCGACGGAAGAAGTGCCCATGGATGGCAGGGATGACGTCCCTGCCCACTTCTTAGGCCTGTTCATTCCGTTTCTTCTCCAGGTCTTTGTCACTTATGACCATTATCACTGTCAACATTCAGCTGAACGGAACGACTAGGAATGCAAGCGTACTTTACACTGCACGGAGAAGTGTGACAGTTCCGTGGAGACGTGGAAGGGAGTCGGAGGGTCCCTTAGTGTAATCCTTTCCGCTGTCTGAATATAGCAACGAAATAGCCGAACGATTTTAATGTGGATTGCATACAGTATTGCGTAATGTTGGGGTGCGTGTTGAAACTCTGGATATCCACATCTGAAGTGCCGTAATTTAACAAATTAGCATTCAGGTACATGGAATTTCATATCCCGTGGATTATGAGGTTCGAAATGTAATTAAATGAGTCAGGTGTGTTTGTGTGTGTGAGGGGGGGAGGAGGGGGGTGTAAATGAACGAGAACGAATTGACATTCCTGGTTCTTTCGCAGCATAGTATACGTCGGTCTATACGAATATTATATAACGTCCCTGACATATTTCGTTTGCCGGGATAGCTCAGTCGGTAAAGCGACTCGCTACGGTCTGGACGGTCCGGGGATCGAATCCCGGTGGGGGCGAGATTTTCCGCAACCGTCCAGACTGGCCCTGGGGCCTAGCCAGCCTCCTATACAATGGGTACTGGGTCTTTCCCGGGGGTAAAGCGGCCGGGGAATGGCGTTGAACCCCCACCCCCATTTAGTGCCGAGGTTAAAGAAAGAATAGAGCTATACCTCTTACTCCACCTCTGGGCCTTTGTGGCCTGTTATAAGGTGAATTATACCTTTACCTGACATACTTCGAACCAGCATACTGCTTCCTACTCTGGAGAATTCGGCTTTAAACCTTGTCTCGGAAACAGCTGGCCTGTGTGTAGTGGCCTTCCGTGGTCTGTTCCGACACGGTTCTTGAGTGTACCTCACATTACATCCAGACTACTAGTGTACTATCCTAACGACTTCATTATTAACACACTGTCTTATTATTCCACACTATTTGTCAGAGCCGCTGTCAGCGTCATTCGGTAAATCATTAACAAATTAGTGGTTTCCTTTAAATGCTTTCACTTACACGAAGACGCTGTTAAAATGGTAGGCCTAATTAAGAATAATATGAATTTTTAATATTTCCGCGAATAAATTTACCCTTTTTAGGCGCGTCCGCAAAATTGCGAAAATCGACTATTTGCTTCTTAATGTCCGTCTGTCCGCATGGAACAACTCGGCACCCACTGGACGGTTTGCCATGAAATTTCACATTTGAGGATTTTTCGAAAATCTGTCGAGAAAATTCAGTTTTCATTAAAATAGGACAAGAATAAAGAGCACTTTACATGCAGACCAATAGACATTTTCTATCATATCTCACTCGGTTCTTCTTAGAATGAGAAATGTCTCAAAAAGAAGTTGCAGAGAAGATCAAAACACATATATGAAATTCATAAAATTTACACATTAAAACATTAAAAACACTCTGACAGGGAGCTATATATTCCTTGCGAGAATCACACTAGAAATAGTCACAGATTAATTTCGTTGTACAAGTTGGGTGTTGTGGCAGCATGCCGTGTTGTGTAATGTTATGTTGCGAAGTCTACCCTGCTACGGATGTGCATTCTGTGCTTCGTTGCGTGATACTAGTGTGACTTTAGCAAGGAATATATAGCTCCCTGATTGTAGTCTTAGGACCGAAACATGTCGGAGTTTTTTAATGTTTAAATGTGTAAATTTTATAAATTTTATATATGTGCAGTGGTTGGTGTAGTCATTGCGTAACTCGACAACATGCACGGTGTAACAATAAAAATAGTTACGTTACACGTACATTGCCTGTCTTGTTTTGTTGTAATGTTTCCACGTAAAGAATATTTTGAGGGGATCAAACGTGCATTTTCAAACAGAGTGTAGTTGAGGCATCAATGACGTATTCTTAACGCTCTAACCAGTACAGATACCAAAATCATAGCCTTGAAAAGAGTTAGAATGTGAAACTGCTTGCATTCTGCTGGTGAAGTCAGTCTCAAAAGAGCAGCGTAAACAGCACCTTCCTGTCTTAATATTTACTGTTTGATACGGAAATTCCCTTGCTCCTTCTTCCTGCTCCACCGTACTAACTGGAAACGTTCTGCCGGGAAAGGCAGTATAGCCGAATGACTCCAATTACACCTACCTATAAGGTAGATAACATAATGAATAAGATTTCTCTGGGGAATTTACTAATATCAGGTATGTCAAATTCAGATCAAACGATGGGATAACGCGCCTGCTCAATACTTTGAAAGCTCTGATTTCAAATCTCTAATCAGAAGCTGGATATCTTACCTCCAATTTTCCGTGATTTTCCTCAGTTCCACCAAATAATAGGATATACACCGGTTTACGTCACGACTGCTTCCTTCAACGTCCTTTCCAGGCATTGCTCAGTAATCATTCCACTATCCCAAGCTGCAGTTTTGTTGCTGCCTTTAATACTAAACATGAAATATTTTACAACTTTCAATTTAGCAAGGTCTAGTTCTTCAAATTTATAGTCGGCAATAATTATTGTCTAACACAACAATTAGACCTATCTATTAAAATCCAAAGTCAGCTACATACTTTGACTGTGTTAAGCCTTATATTATTACATACTATATTAGTTTAGAAGGACCGCGGTAGCACATTGGTTAAGGTGCTATGCTACAAATCGGAAGATCGCTGGTTCAATCCCAGGTGGTGTCACTGGAATTTTTCATTGACATAAAATCCTTCCGATCGCACTATGGCCCTGAGGTCGACTCAGCCTCTAACAGAAATGAGTACGAGGATCATTTCCTGGGGGTAAAAGCGGCCGGTGTGTAAGGCTGACAAACTTACCACCATCCTGTGCCGTTGTCATGAAATCTGGGAACCTTAACTTCCTGGAACCCTCTGGGCCACTCCAGACCTGTAACGGGACTGCTTTATATTTGTTTAGAAATGGTTTTCATATTATTTCTTAATGGAATATATACAAAACGAGACATAACAAAAGTCTAAATATCAGTTTTAATAGTATTACTCATATAATTGTACTTTTCTCTGTTTATAAATTTGTACATCGCATGAGGGTAGTTTAACACAGCCGCAAGCTGAGTGTGGATTTTAACAAATAAGTGTTGTGTTACTCAATTATTATACCAACCACTGCACATATATAAAATTTACACATTAAAACATTAAAAACGCTCCGACATGTTTCGGTCTTAGGACCATCATCAGGGAGCCATATCGTCCTTGCTAAAGTTACACTATAAAAAGTCACATTAATTTCGCTGTACCAGTTGGGTACTGTGTTATGTTACAAAGAGTGCCCTGCTACGGATGTGCATTCTGTGCTTCGTTGCGTGAGTACCACGCAACGAAGCACAGAATGCACATCCATAGCAGGGCACTTTTCGCAACATAACATTACACAACACGGCACGCTCCCACAATACCCAACTGGTACAGCGAAATTAATGTGACTTTTTATAGTGTAATTTTAGCAAGGACGATATGACTCCCTGATGATGGTCTTAGGACCGAAACATGTCGGAGCGTTTTTAATGTTTTAATGTGTAAATTTTATAAATTTTATATATGTGCAGTAGTTGGTATAATAATTGAGT
>Ga0123354_10010730_pt1 | contig 14134 bp, 18 predicted proteins | sample TergutLab28metaG_2_FD_97872 | JGI IMG/M metagenome (GOLD analysis project Ga0123354, IMG submission 97872) | Labiotermes labralis P4 segment gut microbial communities from Petit-Saut dam, French Guiana - Lab288 P4 | ecosystem: Host-associated > Arthropoda: Insects > Digestive system > Gut ... | reverse complement strand
CATAACTCCGTAACCGTCCAAAATCGGACACATGTTTATATGAACTTTTTTGATCACAAAGACCTAGGAAATCACCTCCTGCAGTTATGCCCTAAAGTCGTGAAACACCCTGTATATGCAGCCTTCCACAATCTGTTTGGCACTCAAGTTGCCTTTCCTGCGAATTTTAACATTTAAATACATTTTTCTATCACTCTCTTCACATTGAGATTAGCAAATGTTCGTTTGTCAACAAAAGCTGGTATAAGAAATGCCTTAAGAATGTTCAGTTTGTGTGAAACTGAGAGATATACTGTGGGGGTCCTGTTTTGGCAAGGCGTGGTTGCATAAGCATAGATCTCATTCTACAGTTTTGAAATTAAAGATTTTAAAATGTGGATTTTTAATCTTTAAAACTGAAGTGAAAAAGTTATTTTGCTAACAGTGTAAGTGGGAATTTTACTTGCTATTAATATAGATGATTTTAAGTTCTACAGCCAATTTACCTGAATTTGTATTCATTTAACTTTTCAAGTGAATCAAGAATATTAATTGTTGGTATGAAAAGATGCATGAAATGGTGAGGTAAATGTCACACTCTTCATGTAGACAGCAGCAGTTGTAGGGATGTTATTACATGAAAGCGTCCACCAAAACAAGGAACCATTAACACATATATTACTAAACATGTCTCTGACATGAATATGTACGGGCTTGGCACTGCAAGTGTAGGTTGTTTATACATATTAAAATTCACTGTTATCCTTAGATGAGCATGGAATTCAATGAAATTTTTAGAAGCATAAAGGAAGAGCTCAGGCATTGATCTTGTACTGTTGAGTGCAACTTTATTTTCATTTGGCAGCACAGTATGCCCACAATACACAAGTGCAAAGGTACGTGTGAAAACTTTAAGGAGTAAACAGTAGTTTTAGGACTGGGATTAATGTCTTTGCTTTACTCAGTTTTATCTGAGTGGTTCTCCCTTGCTGGAGATGAGTACGCGCTGCTGAAATTCAGCGGTTCTGCCGTGCAGATTGGTCTTGAAATGACCGGGGTGGGTATTTGAATTTTAACGGATGGTTTAAGTAAAACATATTATTTGCACAAAAAAGAATAAAATTATGAAAAGACAGTTTATGGAAAATGAAACTGATTATTCAGCATGTCTTTAAAAAATGTAGTAGATTTCTTTGTTGCATAAATATACATAATACATTTCTAGGGTTTCCTATGTGCATTTGCTTATGCGAAAGCAGGTTGCTTGAAGTTTAATGTATCTAACTTTATCTATAAGCTGCTGCCATCTTCTGGAAATAGTCTGATCTGTAGGCTATATTTTTTATTTTTATCACATTTTAGTCATAGTGTATTACAGAAATAAGCACCACAGTACCATCTGCTGACATCAACCTCTTGCATCATGGCATTCATGCAACATAATTTATTCTACTAGTATATGAAGATATCTCAAATGTCTTCAGGAAATAAATTTTATGGACAGAGATATTTATCTCAATATGCATGTGATTCCTTATGCAGCATATGTAAATCAATGTTTGCAAGAATTACACATATGGGCTGTCATCACAGCACCTACTGGACAGTTAATGTGCATCAATTACAGAAGTTTGGAAATAGCAAATGACAAGGAAACACAAACATCACTTCTTCTGTCCACAGTTTGGTTTTAATATGGTAGCTGATTTCTACTATATATTCACTCCAACTGGCTTGAGCTCCAGGAACTGGAATGGAACATGAAGGCTGACGTTTTTGTGTTCCACCACCAGGTGGCCACGGCGCTGTGATGCTCCAACCACAAGAACTGTTTCACCCTTAAGCAAGACCACTTCTCCACTTGCATCCTCTGCAATTATAAAGGAGTGAAAGTACATAAGGAACATGTACTTATGGCATGATAGGTACATTGCAAAGGTTGGGAAAAGCACTCAACCTAGGCACATTATTTTATTGTCTGCAGTCCTCTGCAATTATAAAGGAGTGAAAGTACATAAGGAACATGTACTTATGGCATGATAGGTGCATTGCAAAGGTTGGGAAAAGCACTCAACCTAGGCACATTATTTTTATTGTCTGCAGGAAGTTCTTTATTTGCTGAAGAAAATTTGTAACAAGTACGTGGTGCGTGCACATGTGTGGATAAGCCACTTGCTAGAAGATGTATATACATGTGTTTTGATCTATTCAGGGTAGGTATGGAATATTTTCATGCCTTTGCACATTTTGATGCTGACTTAATGTTGAAATCCAGTGTTAATATGTTCATTCTTTTCGGTATGTTACTAAAGCTGCAGTTTGTTCTGTAAAAGCTGACTTGGTGTATAAAGGTACAGCAACCCCTGTACAGGCTTGGACAGGCCCTGTGGGTTCCAGGAGGTCGAGGGTCCCAGATTTCAAAACAGTCAGCACATGAAGGTGGTAAGGTTGTCAGCTGTGTGCACCGACTACCTTCAACCCCCACGAAATATTCCTGGTACTCATTTCTGTTAGAAGCTGAGTTGATCCCTGGGCCGTAATGCAGGTGGAAGGATTATGTCAATGAAAACTTCCAATGACGTCATCGGGGATCGAACCTGTGAGTTTCCTGCTTGTGGCACAGTGTCTCAACCAACTGTGCCACTGTGTGCCCTTCTGACTTTTTGTATAGGTTTAGTTAATTTTGTTTGCATGTGTTACGTTGTATGCCTAGGGATGTTTCTAGTAATATAATTTGTTCTTCCATGTGATATATGGTTTGGAAGATGTTAAAAACATGATGGCAGACAAGGAGACTATTGATGTTTTTTTGGAGAATGCTGTGCAAGATATGTTATTGCCTGTTATGATGCTAAATATCAAACATCTGAAGGTGTGTAGTGTTTATATAAAATTCAAATTTTGACATTTTATAACTGCTGATGACAGGAAGCTGTCAAATTACCCTGCTGCTTGCTACAGAAATTCATTACATACCTGTTACAATAGAGTTGCTTAAATTATGCAAAATTTGACATTCTCACAATAGCATTGCTGAAGATTCAAGTCTTTTGGGATGTAACACAGTGTTGGGTAGGTAGTTCCTGATGTTTCAGAGGATTGTAGTGCCATCATCTTCACGATCAAGTGGGAGGATAGGGTGTACTATATAAGTATCTAGGTATTAAGAGTGATTGCCAAGAAGAATTACAGTTAAAAAACCCCTAGGTAAATATATTCCCTGTATTGAACCAACTCTATGGGGCAGAATTACAAAGCTAGGTGGGTGTCACCTGATATGAGTGTTTGGTGTACCTTCCTGGACAACTAAATAAGCAGTATGTGGACACTGATTTGTCAAGACATGACGGAGGCATTGCATTCTTGACTTCAGAGAGAAACTGAAAATGTTCCTGTATGACATATGAAAGTTGGGTGAAGTGCAGGGGGGTACATAAGTGATACTACCGGCCTGCTCTTTGTATTGTGTAGGTATAATACAAAACATAAATAACTGTCTGTTGGTATAACATACATGTGTAGTTCGTAAAACTTGGAATAATATTTTATGTGTCAGTTGTTAATGAAGACAGCAAAATAAACCATGTAAGGCTACAAGTGAACATGACATATCAATATTCTGTATTGTAATGCTGTATATTATAATTTTGTTTTGTGTTTATTCTAGTTTAAGGATGGTATTCTCTCATTAAATTTTTAAATTAATGATCTCTGGACAAAAGTACAGCCAGCTCACCAGGGAAGGGCATCTTCATGACTCTGGTTTGGGGGTAACCCAACTTGGTGTTTCCAGTTACTGTGTAGGGGCGGCTTGGTGGCACTGGCGGTGGACGTTCCTGAAAGTGAACATTTTGTAACGGATAAGCACAAATTTTCTAAGCACTTTCATATCAAAATTGCTTGGATTTCAACAGCATATTAACATTGCTTGCTACTAATGAAATAAGCAAAATCGCTAAAATTAGATTTAGAAAATGTTTATTTCCTATTCAATTACATATTTCTGCTCTTGTTATTTATACGATTAATAAAGTTTTTTTACCAAGTCCAGTCCGAAGAGTGTGCACGTTTGCTGGATCATTTTATGGTCACATTTCTCTGCTGGATCTGGAGGGGGTGTGCCAGCAATTGGTTGTGGGCGTGGCCGGGTGGAGGATGTCCCTGCTGATGTTGTCCCATTACCAGTTACTGTTGCCGTGGTTGTTGCCCGGGCCTGCTGCACAGACACCACTGCTACACTCGCGTTGGCTACGCTAGGTAGATTTCCAGTAGCTGATACTGCTGCCTGCTGCTGTAGTTCCAGGCTGCGACGTAGTGCTGGCCATCGTCGCCTCAAGCGCCATCCTCGCCATGTTGCTTGTATCAGCACAGCTGCTCTGTGTCGGGTTCCACTGCGCAGGGTTTCCAGCTGTTGGCGAGCTCCTTCACTGTGTTAAGTAGTGACATATGAGGTTTACTGCTTTTCCTTATTTTGCCACAACTACAGGCCTGACTAATGACAGGGTATTGGCCAAACCAGTGGTACATTGTGGTGGTCAGACAAAGAAGGGAACTGGATGGCTTGGCTTCTGTATAGTCTGATAGTAATTATGTTTAGTTTTAGTAGTAGTAGCAGCAGCAGCAGCTGAAAATGATGATCATATATTTTGCATAGTAATTCTTTCTCTGACCCTGTAAATGAACTAACTGCAATTGAAAATCAGCCAGAGAACTGATTGTAGCAGGCCTAGGTGGATGGAATTTAGTCTCAGGTAAAAATAAAGGTAGAGTCATCCCTGTCTGTGCCATGAAGGTGTACCAGCATAGAAAAGCTATAAGTCATTCTTAATCTCAGCACTAGATAAAGGTGAATTACCAGCTTTGTGCCCGGTTGCTTTACCCCCAGGAAACAAACCCCTTTACCCAGTGAATATAAGACAGGTTGGGTCTCAAAGCCAGTCTGGATATTTGAAAAAAATCACTTATCCCTGCTTGCATTCAAACCCTATTTTATTCTCATACGAGTAAGAATTCCAAATAAAACTGAAGCTTAAAATTACACATTCGAATAATTTTGGCTAACCAGTTACTGTATTTATAAAATGGATACTGCTCTGGAACTCAGACTAAAAACAATAGAAACCAGTGAATCTTTTTCATGAATTTGCCCACCTGAGGAAGATGTGTCGCTTTCCAAGAGCCCAGCTATTGCTGACAGCACATTGGCGCAGCTTAGGCTGCTCCTCCATGGCCTGTTGCAGGCACTGCAATATGAGGTGGCAATCGTCCGTTGCTTTGTCATCAGCACGACGCAGTTTCCTGAATGGTGCCAACAGGCGGTAGCGCAAGTTGAATGCCTTGAAACGCATGCGATGGGGGTAACCTGTTTGTCAAGTATATGGAGGATCAGCTCCAAAGGACAACTGTTAGTGATGGATGTAAATATTTTATTGTCCCTTCAATGCCAGCCTCAGGGCATTGAATGCCCTTTAACTCTTCATAGGCTGTCAGCCTCAGTGTTCTGCATGGTCATGACAGCAGTTAAGAATAGTGTCTGTCTTGGGAAGCAGTTGGAATTTAAATGCCACTGTCTTTGAGGGGTTACAAGAGTTGAATGTGAAATAAATGCTAACAAGATTCTTTTTTTTAGAAAATAAGAAATGAACAGAAGGAAATCTTTAGTTCTTATGTTTGCATTGACGATCTTCTTAGTCATACCTGCCTCTGTAAAGATGGTGAAGATCCATGGCATGGGGTCCATAATGAAGATGAAAAAGGAATGAATAAGTTACAGATTTCAGAAACTGATTGCTTCAGATGGACTGAATATTCATTATGTGTGTTCAGAACCATATGTGCATGATTAAAAGAATTACAGATCAGTGTTGTAGTGAATACACTTCAAGAATGTGGGGAGAGAAAGGGGGGAAGTTCACCAATTGAAGACTGAGATTGGAAATAAATTTGTAAGAAGTGTGGCAGCCAAGATAGTACCAGATGCCTCAAAGGAGTCTGTTAAATTGAAATTAAAAAATGTGTGATCGCTTAATGTGTTACCCTTGTGGGAACCCAGACCATAAAATGGTAGGATGAGTAATAAGTTTCAAGCCACGCAGTTGTAGCCACATTGATTACTATCCAAGCATTTTTTTGGAGGGACTGTGGGAAACCGTGAAAAACCCAATTTTACCCAATGGCCTGGATACAAGTTAACAGCCTGATTGATTCATATACTGATTTAATGGAATACTGTTTCAGATTTTAATATCTGGGATGGTACAGGTCAGTGAAATGCTTGCTCCTTCATTTATCTGTTTTGTATGGACAATGGAAAGTAGGGGGAAAATAGGTGAATGAAGAAGAGCAGGATGGAGAAATGAAAAGGTAAATATGGATTGAATGAGGCAGGAAGAAGGTGGTGTTGGTAGATCAAGAATAGAAGGATCAATGATGATATGCCATGTTACATTCCCATTAACACTAGTGGATATTTCATGCACCTTCTGTTGCTTTGTCATCATTATGAAGGAAGAATTAAATTACAGAAGCATTCAAACACGCAGAAATATGGGATTGCCAATAGAAGACGAAACAATACATCATAAAATTTTTTTGTGAATGACCCAGATGTTATAGCCCAGGACAAAGAAGACCCAGAATGTGTGACAAAAGAATTAATAGAAGAATATCAGAGATGGGGTTTAAATGTAAATATTCTTAAACAGAATATCTATATTTAAGAAGTGACATACCATAGACGTAACATAGACATTAAAGGTACTCTGGCATTTAAGTGCTTTGGATCGATTTTCACAAACTTGGGAAAATGCAAAGAAGAAACGATAGATAGAATTGAGCAAGCCAGGAAAGCAAGAAGCACATTAAATAGCCTACTGTGGAGAAAACATATTTCATTAAATACAAAGAAACAAATATTGTACAGTGGTGGAAAAGATTTAAAGCTACTGTTGTGAAAATGGGACATTGGAATATAGATTGATGGAAAAAACTGTTGAGCACAGAAATGGATTCTTGGAGAAGAGCTGCAAGAACATCCGAAATATTAAAAGTAAGGAATTATGTAATTAGAGAAAAACGGGAGTAACACGGTTCTGGAAAGAATGGAAAATAACGTGTCAAAACGGTATGGAACTGTATGGTGTGTGGGAGATAGCAGATGGCCTAAGCAAATGCTGTTGTGCTGTCCAGAAGAAAAGCAAAGAAAAGGGGAAGGCCCAAAATAAAGTGTGAATGGGAAGTGAAAAAAAGTGATGAAGCACAAGATTCTAAGACCTGAAGGTGCAGGAAACCAGCAAATTTTGTGAAAAGTGACTTAGAACCAGTAAACTGGTGTAACACTGGAAAATGGTTGTAGATGGATGGATGGATAGATCGATAGATAGATATAGATAAATATTGATAGATTATATAGATATAGACGGAAATAGACAGATATGGATAGACAACCAGACATACCTCCAGCCATGAGGTTGACAGTTTCTAAAACTTGTAGTGAGCGAATCTGCCGCATGACAGTTGCACGATCAAAGCGTCCAGGTGTCTCACTTGAATTGCTACGGAGGCAACGTACAAAATGTGGACGTGCATGGACCAGAGTTCTCAGCAAGTTGTCCAACCTTGTGTGGAAGTCTTGTGTCAGTGTGGAGACAGGTTCGTCCCCATTCAGCCTGTAACCACATTGAAGATTATGTAGATCTCCAAGCTTCCAAAAAACAGTTTGTCTCTTGGTTTTTACACCATGTAGTAATGTAGGATGACACCAATGTGTCTACCTAGATGTCAGTCTGTCACCCTGAAGAAGGAGACAGCACATTCCTCTGGAATGGTGATGTCTGTGTATGATTTTACAGTGTTAAAACCCACGAGACTTGTCATCTGAGTATTCAAGTTGCTTTCTGGGCTGGATGCTTTACTCGGAATCTTCTCAATATAATTACTTTATTGTGTTACTATTTCAGAGTATTTCCATATTTATCATTTAATTTCTATCTGATACCTTTGAACCCACCATTCCTAAAATTTTTATTTATACACCTACTCTTTCAGTGGAGAAATTCTGAAGACCTCACGCACACAATCAGGTGTCTGTAAAACAGTTTTCTTGGATTGATATAATAGTTGTGCATAAACACCGTGGTACGGGTAAATGACACACCATGTAGTTTGGTAGGTAGGAAACACTGTTGTGGAACACAGTACTGCCATTCTTAACTCTCAAGATGGAGGCAGTATGGTACCCTCTGTTCAACAAAAATCAAGCGGCCTGAAATTTCCTAAGTCCCAAACTGGAAGTCACGTGACATACAGTTGCCATCATAATTTGAGTTGTTTTACTTTCCCCATATTTGTGCGTTCATGGCATTTCTCTGTCCTCCACTCATTACAATCAATCACGCCCCGTATATACAGGGTTGGGCAATGAAACGGGAAAAAAGTAAGGGGAGGTTGGGCTCATTGTAGTAGAGTGGGGAGGTGGGGAATGAGCCTCTCCCCTTCTGTAGCTCCTACCATTTAGTAGCAATGCAGCGGTGGACGGGTGAGGAACGTACTTTCACCGTTAGGGCTTATTATCAAAATGGAGAGAGTTTGGTGCGGGCTCGGTGTGCATTCCGCACTCATTTCAATGTTCCGCGTAACCGACCGGTTCCATCAAACCATGCGATAAACACATGGCTAGACAACTTTGAAGTGAGTGTATCAACATTTAAAGAAAGAGGCGGCAGTCAAAGAACTATGCGAACTGCAGAGAACATTGAGAGGGTTGGAGAGGCATTTGAGAGAACTCCGAAACGGAAGCCATCTTGAGGGCGTTAATTTCAAAACATAAATTTTCAAACTGGCATAAAATAAAATGGCTATTCATATGCTTTTCATTTATGGCCACTAAACAGATAAAAAATTCATGTGTTGATTTTTTTTAATGTTTTGTAATTTTCCCGTTTCATTGCCCAACCCTGTATTAACCAAAGACACCAATACTTTTGCTTAATTTGAAGTTAAAACATGAATTAAAGGTCATTAATTTTCCGAGATGTGTGGCTTGCTAGCTCTGCTTCCACGGATGGATGTTGCGAAAGTAGCTGTTTGCCACACCCGGAGGTAACCGAGCGCATTAACGCATGATAGCAATATTCTTCAGAAACAAACTACATTAGTTGGAGTCCCAGTGTCAGCATATAATTTTTTCTTTTTGAATATGTTTTATACTCACAAACACTCAATTAAATTATGCAGTAACACATCCATTATTGAATTATGTGTTTCAAAAGTTATCTTTGCTCCATTGGCTGGGTTAGAAATGCGAGTGACGCAGATATTTCTGTTATTTTTCCATAATTCTTTTTTCTTTGTTTACCGACATTCTGATTTAGAGGGTTCATGTTTGAATGGGACTAAAACCAGGCATGTAAATCTCGTCGTTGCTTGCGGGCTGTAGCGGGTCACGAGATCTGACATTGGGCTGCACGATTTGAAACATTTATGGAAAGGAATTGTTGAGTGTATGATGTGTGTGCTGGGGAGGTCTGGACTGAGGGTGGTTTCACTCTCGCCTTGTTTGAGGGGTGGGGTGTGGGGAGTGAAATGCTGTTGGAACAAGTGCATCTCAATTTTAGCTTTTGAAACAAGTTCGTAATTCTTATTCCATGTGGCTTTCTAGTAGACAATAACACATTTTAAAAAATCTGGCTTGTAGAAGTTCAACTATGACTACCTAATGAGAAGTTCTATATCCTCTTTGGTGGATCCCTGGAATAGTGAATAAATGAATATGAATATGAATATGAACACCATTGAGTCAAGTGACCATTAAAATGAAATGAAAATCTGGGTCATACATGTTAATTCCCATGTCATGTTATGTAAGTGCTGTATCTCAAGTGTTGTTAACCTTTGTCACAGGATTTAAAAAGATGTCTCTGTGGTTCAGTTATATCCATAAAATGAATTAATATGACAGCCTTGAACTTGCAAATGCTCATACAATATGTCCTGTATATGCACTGTAGGTTATATACATGTAATATCATAGTATATACACTGAAGTTTCATCAAAATCCTACAGGACTGTGATCGTAGGTGCATTGGGCCAGGAAGGGCTCAAACCCAGTCACTAATCTAATCTAAATTGTCAGGACTGTGCAGATAAAAGTACTGTTCACACACATGGACATAAAACTACAATTATAACATAAGCTTATCATCCTGTTTACATGTAGGATACATATGAGCAACTTACAGGTCAGTGTGAGATGTCGGGGATATCCTGAAGCTGACTCCTCGTGGTACAGTCTCTACCGAATAAAGCGCTTTCAGCTCACTGCCAAACAGATGTGTTGCAAAACCGAAGTTGCAACTGTGCTTATGGAACACAGCCACCAGATCATCGGGCACTACGTCTTTGTTTGTGTCTGAAAACAACCAAATCTGGTCATGAACAGTTTCAACAGCAACTTCTAACACAAGGCAATTACATCATGCTTTAAGGGAAATTTTAACCCATAAAGCACTTTAAAGGTTATGGAAGTGGACTAAATTTTCATTAAAATCTGTTCCATCACAATTGTGGGAAAATTATGTTGTGCGTGACAGTTAAATTTTAGGATGGTATGTTAATGTGCTGCAGTTTAATATGCAACAGTATAAGGTGTAACAGAAGGTACTGTGGAAAGAAAGTCCAGGAGGTAGGAGAGTGGGAATGAGATGGAAATGAAGGGAGTTTAATGCCATTCTGTTACAAGCCAAATAACCTGTGAAAGGTTAAGTAAATTGGGAGTGGTGGAACAAGGAAGATGTCAAGGGAAGAGACCATTTGGGAGACGGGCTGTCGATAAGAGGATAATATTGAAATGGATCTCTGAGAAAGAAGATCTCAAGGTGTGACTGAATTTCTCTGATGGAGAATATGGTCCAGTGACAGGCTTCTGGAAATATGGCAATAAACCTTTGGGGTGCATAAAACTAGGGAATTCCTTGACCCTATGATTAACATTTAACTCTTCAAGTATGACCTTACATTGTAAGTTACATGGGGGACTGGAGGTATAGTTATGCTTATTCTTAACCTCAGCACTAGATAAAGAGGAATGATCAGCTTCATGCTCCAGCTGCTTTACCCCCAGAGAGACCCCCCCCCCGTACCCCTTGAATAGGAGGTTGTGTGGTTTATTCCCTTCAGGTTTTCCTACAAAATCTCAGTATGCATTTCTCCCTTCCATCATGCAGCATTCCCCACCCATCTCATCCTCTTTGATTTGACTTTCCTTCCAGGAGCATGTGCCTATCTAAAAGCATTACTGTAAGGTAACAGAAACCTGAAATCTGCTTACCCAGAAAATCAGATGCATCGTACACAACTTGTCCTGCAAAATGTTGGATGCCAAATGTTCGGGGCTCCAGTGGTTTAGGTTCAAAGAGCCGTGGATTCTGTTTATGTTGGACTTTTACTTTGGCAATATATGACTCAGCTGTGCCATGAACAGAGCACTCCACATCCAGCATACTCAGGAGACCAGTGCGCTGTAAAGTAGAATTTAGTTTATCTGAGTACAGTTAACCCATCACAAATCAAAGCAGTACAACAAACCAGATGTGATGCAACTGACTGAATTTTTCATGGATTTTTCATGTTCCACCAGATGGGGAACTACCCACTTAAATGAAACAGCAAACTCAACATAGCAGATCTCACATACCAGTGATGAGATGAGGTCAATGCAGGGCACGTTGTCCACGTAGTCCACCTCCACCTCACAGTGGATTCCTTCATCTCGACATGATTCAATACTTGACTTGAAAATGTGTGTATTGTAAAAATGTTGCATTGTCTCAGCACAGAGGTTGATGCACAGATGTTCCAGCTGACTTGGCTACAACACAAAGGCATGGCTTGATACAATGATAGTTGGTCCATTTTGCCACCAATATAGCATCTGTCATATATTCTGGAGGTTAAAAGGAATGCTAATGACCAGAACTTTAGGACATATATATGAACCTACTGAACAGACTTCAGCAACGTTTGGTATGGAGGGGCTATTTCCTAAAATGTGTCAGTCAGATTTATTGTTGTTATAACTGAGGTTCCTGGGTCACTGATTTAGAAGATTACCACCTTTTGGTGTGTGACACCATATAGTTGGCACCCATCCCTGGGGAAAATTCAGTATGGGTCCACTGGCACAATTCAAGGACAGCACAGTGCTCTGGGAATTCACATTGTCTGTCCATTCATCATGCTCTTTACCTTGGAAAATAAATACAATATTGGAAAAATGTAATCACACTGGAAAAATTCTTGGTTTTCCTGTTTCATAAATAAGGCACCAGGTACTCAAAAAAATGTAGCTTGAACCATTAGGATATGGGAAAGAGCCACTCAAGAAAACATCATTGCTTGGAAAAACCCCATTTAGAGCCCTTGGTGCAAGATGCAGAAACCCTATGTGGTGAACACTCAACACATGATGGTAGCTCTGACATAGGCAATGAGGAAACGCAAACTATTCACATAGCTTTTATGTGGGCACCGTGAATAAGTGTTTGCTGTGGGAATCACAAGAAATGCATAAATAGACTGCATAGATATTCTTAATTGTCAAAAGCAGGTGGTATATATTGTAAATATTGTGCTATTGAAGAGTTAAACCCACTGTATTGACGATAACGATTTTGGAATGATAAGTGTGTGTGAATCCTAGTTCATTTGAATATGGTAAGAACCACACAACTCACTTTAGGATCTTCAAAACCAAACATGTCGAGGATTCCAATGAACCCATCTGTAGCATGGCGTACAGCATTGTTAAGAGCTGCCATGGACTTGCTTGACTTGGAACCAGCTGTCCCTACAGTAGAAGCATGCTGGCTGGCAATCTGAAACATGCAGGCAATAGACATAAGTTAATACCTTGTAAAAAGGGGCTAAGATACCTAGTGCTGCCATTTTGAAGGATGAAATAACTGAAGTTTAGGTGTATTTAATGAAGAAAAGAGCAGAAGTTCATTAGTTGTAATTGGTCAGACGGAAAATGATAAATGATTTTATTCTGTTTCAGAAGACTGCCTATACAGAAACAGAATGGAGCCAGAACTTGTGGTTGGTGAAGGGGGTTGAGGAAACAGAACATGTGCGGGAGTGAATGGAGGACAGGCAAGACTGTGTGTATTCCTTATTCATTGTTCAGTCAGACACCACATACTACTTTGCTTGACCAGCGTGACAAGTCCCAGCTCCTAATTCTTGTTTGTTTCCTGTATTTACCCCCATATCTTGTCAGTTCTGCTCGCAAGACAGTAGTGGTAGAACCCTCCAAAACATCAAAAGTTTTTTCCATACTAAACAGCAATACAAAATATATTGCCTTCATAATCATAATCTTACTCATAACAAATCTGCACTTACCTCAGCTTGGTTATGAACTGACTCATTGGAGTCCGAACTCAGTGTGCCAAGTGTGGACCCAAGACGCTTGAGACTGTTTGCCCTGCGGACAATCGTAGCCACAGTTCGGCAGTAGAGTGCTTTTGCTAGGGAATCGCGGGTCATGTTGGACTGGAATTTAAGAACAGAAGATTTTGAATGCAGTTTAGATAATAAGGACTCAGCTGGCCTGTCTTACCTACTCTGCACTGCAGAGAAGCAAAGCAAAGGCAGACAGCACATTACCAGCTGGTGGGAGGGGGTAAGGCATACTGAAGGAAGGTACCTGCTAGGCAGATAGGTGCGGGAAAGTCTGTATTGATTCTTTCGTTGATTGTCACAGATTTGTTTCAGATGTAATTTAGTTGATTAATTTTCTTGAGTACCAGTAAAGTGGTCTCAAACTTAGTTGGTGTTTTTGCAATCAGTGTTTGTTAACTGCAAGCTCACGTGCATTAATTTGTGTGTTATGTGTGCTAAGATGAAGTATACTTCTCATAAATGTTAAGAACTTCCCCTAAAGTCATGCATCTGTCATTTCCATCAGTCCTCAACTCATTTATTGACTGTATATGTGTATATATTAACCTTTTGACGCCTAATGTCAACTACAGTTGACGTACCGCACCGCTAACCTCTAAAGTTGCATTTTATATATTTATTCAACAAATATAGTTACTGAATATTTTAAACATGGTATATACTCTCCGTTTTTTTCTCTTCAAAATGCAGTTT
>Ga0123354_10010728_pt1 | contig 14135 bp, 7 predicted proteins | sample TergutLab28metaG_2_FD_97872 | JGI IMG/M metagenome (GOLD analysis project Ga0123354, IMG submission 97872) | Labiotermes labralis P4 segment gut microbial communities from Petit-Saut dam, French Guiana - Lab288 P4 | ecosystem: Host-associated > Arthropoda: Insects > Digestive system > Gut ... | reverse complement strand
TATATATATATATATAAGGCAGTATTGAAAATGGCACCCTGATGCATGACAATCAGTGGCCTTGCATTTCTTCATATAATATACATAATACAAAATAATTTGTACATGATGGAAGTGATGTCTATCAAGGGACACATTCTTGACTCCATGTGAACAGATTATTAAATATGGTATGAGATTCTTACCTAGAAATTGCAGATAGTGCCCAGCAAGTTTAAAGGCAGTTACATATTCGCATTTAATCTGGTGTCTGAAGCTCATTGTCACATTGCTTTTGTTTTTGAATATGCAGTACAGTTTAGTACAGAGAATATTCATTGTGGAGGTTGATATGAGGAGGTTACGGTATGAAATGTTTCACTTTTCACAGGAAATGTACTTTAAAATCAAACTTTTCAGAGGGATGTAGGAGGTCATTATTAACACATAATGGGTGGTATATACATGTTAAAATATAAGACCACGAAGCTTGCTTTGCATGGGTGTTTGGTGTGCATTTGAACTCCCTGTATACACTATTGTTACCTATCATCATGTAGAGAAGTAAACCTTTTCTGTGGAAAAAGCATTATTTTTTTGGAAAAATTTTTTAGTGTGAAATTATGTAACTAAGGGTGTATATGTCTGCATTATGGATGTAACAGTTTATTAAGCCCCAGTTGTTCCAAAAGTATCACTCTGCATGTGGTTTGACATATTAAATAGCCTGAAAGATAATACCTGGAAAAAGTTAGAGAGTCACAGTTGTGGTTTAGCAAGTGGTATAGTAACAGCCCGTCTAGGGTTCATTTAAGTGGAGCATTTGTCTTTGTGGAGGAATTTTTACTACTCATGTACAGAGTTCATTCATGAGACCTCTCTTTTAGTTTACCTTATTCTCCTTCATGTCATGAGATTGTCAATGAGTTGGCACAGTGTTATCATCCCATGTCGTCCTTCTGTTTGTTGGGAACACTTTATCTTGGACTTGCAAATTTGCAAAATATAGCTGCAGGATTTGAGCATGTGGCATGTGTGGGGCACAGGAGAGGTGCACACATGTTTTGGTGGGGAGACTTGAGGGCATGAGATCTCTTGGAAGACCCATGAGATCTCGTGGAAGACCCAGCGAAAGGATAAAATTAAAATGGCTCTTCAAGAAGTGCAGTGGGTGGGCATATACTGGATTGGTCTATCTTAGGATAGGGACAGGTGGCGGGCGCTTGTGAGTGCGGTAGTAAACTTTCGCATTCCATAAAATGTGGGAATTTATTAACTAGCTAAGGATCGGTTATCTTCTGAGGAAGGACTCTGGTCCTTGGGGGTGGGTGGGTGATTTTATCTGTTGGTAAATTTATTCAGCGTAGTCTGTCATCGTTTTCTTGTTCTGCATCAGGAGTTGCTTTAAGTTGTTAAGACAGCTGTGGTAAGAATTGTCGTACTGAACTCTGTCCCCTTTTTCATAGATTTTGCTGTTTGTAAGTCATAATTTTGAGATCTTTTAATATCCCTGTTTTAGGTTTGACATGGAAGACAAAGAGGCTGAAGACAGTGAAGTGGAAGATGATGAAATAAATGGTAATGGGAGTGAAGGTAAGAACGTGTGCTGCTTAGTGAGAGGTTAGACGTAATGCTTTTCAAGTAACTTTGTATAGTATGCTGAGAGCTGTTTTTCATGTTTACAATTGAAAGACATTGATATTCTTGCAACATTTTCTTGAAGTGTACTGATAGAGTCAGATACCGTGATACCTTAGTTTCCTAACACTGAACACAGCTGTAGTCATCACGCTCTGGCCACATGTTTGCTGGCAGAATTGCCAGGAAACTTTATAACTTTGCCAGAAACATTGTGATGGGAGTACACTGTCTATTTCATTATGATGCTGGCTCCATTATCAGACTGCTGTGAGAATTGATAAAGGAAGGGAGACTTAATGTCAAACTCCCTCCCTCCCTATAAAAGCAACTGAAGAGCAATGTGATTTTTATGCTCATTTTTCTGAGATGGTGACACAACTGTAGGAGCTGTGTACATTGTGTTTACCTTTCCTAGCATACCACTTCACCTTCCTGTCCCCCTTCCCACAACTTGGAGGAATAAAAGTTAACTGCTGAGAAGATTACTTTGAATGCCACTGAATATGTGTAGACCTGTCCTTCATGGTACAAGATAGCAGTGTCGAAAGAGAGCCGCCGTGCCTGAGAGAAAAAGTTTTTGTGCTATTATTTGCCTGTAACATCAGGTTATAGCTTCTTGGGATGTAACGTGTAGTTTTGGAAGAATCTGCTGCCTCTTGCCAATTATGACATGAATGTTTTTGCTTGCCATTAGAAAATCACTGGAAATTTTGTACATGGATGTAACCTGGTAAGTAATGGTCCTGTGCAGAATATTAGATCCTAGTACAATTCAAGTATCAAAGAATTGAAAGTTTTGATGGCAAGTTAATAGCAAAATTCACGGAGGGTGTGACTTGAAATAAATTCCTTGGTCTAAAAATGGATTTAATGGCATGCTGAAGACAGAACTCATACACTGCTCAGTTTGCACGTCATTCAGTATTTCTGCAGTTCGCAAACAGTTCTATCCAAACAGAAATATACTGGTATTATAAGAACTTGTGATTGTATTGTGAATTTTGTTAAAGGGAAGGTGTGAATGCATTCTGGAAATGGTCTTATTAAAGTGAGTCAGACTTGGCAGTTGTATTGCAGATGACCGGGCTAGACAAGCTGTAGTAAAGGGTTGTCCAGTGATGAAACATTCCTCTTCCAGTGGATGAGTTGAATGTGTTCATTGTTTAGGTGGCACTGTTAAACATTTCCATAGTTGTGGCTTGCAGGTTGAAATTATTGAGGATGATATGATTGTAAGTTGAGGTTGGAGCCATATGTGTGGTGGTGATTTATGGTAATTTGAAAGAAAACCGTTTCAGAAGAAAATCTTAGGTTGTAATCTTCCCATTGTGCTTGATAGCAGAGCATCATTGGCTACAGTTTCTGGCTGTGAACATTGATTTCAGGACTTGTGCCTCCCTTCACATGTACACTTTTGGAAAGATAGTGCCATCCTTGTCAATAAGCATAATGCTACAGAATGATTCATTTGGAGGAGGCCTTGAATTAAAATTATAAATCTTGTAATAGTTTATTGGTGAAAGTGAAACCTGGTGAGTACATACATAATTTATTCATGTGGGGTCTGAAGAAGAGTAGGTGTTAAAAATCAAACCTCAGACTGTTGATTTTAACACGCTCGTGACTAGTGAAATTGCTTCACTTTAGCCATTCTGGCTGCACTCTGTGCAGTGTCTTGTCTGCATGTGTCTCCAGATCAGGGGAAACCACCTGCAGCATCTTCAACCCAGTTCCTCTTGTCCCCTCCCCTCTGCCAGCATATATACTCACCAAGTTTCGCTTTGGTGATTTATGGATCATTCTGTATAAGAATGTGTTAAAACACCAATCGATTGAGATGCTGTTTGTGTGATTTTCCCCTAAACATTACACTGTTTTATAGAATGTATTTCTTGTGGAGTCCTACCAGGTCAGCAGTACACACAGCAGTCATACAGTAATTTTTACTGTTTCATTTTATAGCCTGTAGTTTCGTTTGCAGCTTCCTTGATATTTGCTTTTTCTGTCGTGTGATGTCGCAGAACAAGATTTGCTACTTACATGCTGCCAGTTTGATGTGTTTTTAAATGCAGAATCGTGGAAGTCATTCATGCTTTATGTTACTTTTTTTTTTTTTTAATTTTAAATTGTATGTAGTCAAACACAGCTGTGTCACATGGGGTGTATTTAATGACTATATAATGGGCAACTACATGTTTTGGCCTCTACTGGCCATCTTCAGGTTGTCTTAGGGGAACTTAAGATCTTACTATAAGCATGCGCACGCACGTGGTGTAGAGATCTCTACATACGGGCCTTATTAACAGAAACAAAAACAGGAATCTAATGAAAACAACACAAAACAAAAACAGATACAGCTTTATTTTTCTGTATCTGTTTTTGTTTTGTGGTGTTTTCATTAGATTCCTGTTTTTGTTTTTGCTAATAAGGCCCGTATGTAGAGATCTCTACACCACGTGCGTGCACATGCTTATAGTAAGATCTTAAGTTCCTCTAAGATAACCTGAAGATGGCCAGTACAGGCCAAAACATACAGTTGTCCATTTATATAGTCATTAAATACACGTCATGTGACAGTTGTGCTTGACTACATAAGATTTTCCAAGTTTCACGCACAATGGGGATGACACACTTCCTAGATTATGTTACTTGTGTTGTAAAATTGTGTGAATTACTGTCATTAGGGCAATTTTTGTGTTCATGTTAAGCTCTGACTTGAGTGAACTCTGTGCATACAGCCATTTGTATATTGTGTCCTTTGGTTGGAGCCTGTGAGAAGTGTGTTGGTTGCATGGAAATAGCTGGCACACAGATGATTCAAAACAAAACTAGTTGTGTACAGTAGCAGAATTATAACGTTTATTCCCGCCTTCACTGCTGTACTTCATGCTTTTGGTCTGCCATTGGAACATTTGATGTGGACTTCTTTGCTGGACTTTGTTCATAGCTTGAATGTAACATCGGTTTTTCAAAGCTTGTTGCTAGTCTGGTGTTCTTCAAATGACATCAGCATTTTGAGTTACTTGAAACTCTATTTTTTTTTTATGTCTGGCGCATAGTAGTTTTTGTGAAATGCTTTGAAAAAGTATTGTAATAGTCGTATTTGGTGGCGTTGCAGTGTGTAATATTAATTAGCTGTAATGTTGCGATCTTTGGCATACCTGAATTGCAGATCGGCAGACACTGACAGTATTCCCTTTTCATACTGACAGTATTCAGTGAGTGGCAAACTTTCAGTGACCTGTGAATCAGGCTTAGGTCCTACTCTTCATTTCTTAGCACAACAACATATTGTGCAACTAAAGAACTTACAACACAGGTTGCAGTAATGTCACCACAGTGTAGCCGATGTGTATTGTGTGGTGGTCCTGTTAATGCCATACCATTGATTTACTGGCACTTTATAAAGTACACAGTACATGTTTTCAGTAATGTATTTTTAACTTGTTGATGTGACAAGTAATTGAAGTTCTGTGAGTAATCAAAGTTGCCTGCCTGAATCATTTCTACATTTTTTCCTTTTTGGATAGTTGGAGTTTGTATTAGTATTTAAAATTCTGTGCAGTGTCTTGATATGAGCTACATTGGTGAGCAGCAGAGATGAGCAGTTCTGTGGTTTCCGTGGTTGTGGGTTACTGTAATTGTAAGCATTAACAGCGAGCAGTGGTGTGAATGGTCACAGTGCAAGAAGCTGAGAGGAAGGGGTTTGAGAGGGATGAAGCTTTATTTTTCATAAGAGCAACAAATTTTTGCTCTTTTTTGTATGGAAAAATGAATTTTTATTTAATTTTATGGGCATTAATAATTTTTAATAGTTTTTATTTGTTGATGTAAGTGAAGAAAGAAAGGTTTATGATTCGATTGACACAGAGTTTAAACAGTTCTCTGGTACAGTCAGTTTGGCTACAGTGCAGTACTTATGTTCTGGTCATACCTTCTGTTGTAGAAAATTGTGTAAAAAAAAATAGGGTCGTTTAATAAGATTTTGGACTATTATCCAACCTTGTATCTTCACAATGGTTACAGAAATCACAGGATGGCCAACACGCATATGCAAACATTCACATTATACAAACGGTGTTCACCTATTTGTCATGTGCATTGTAGCCAGTTCTCATTAACAAAACATGCATTGTAGCAGAATTGACTCTTGACAACTTCTTTTGCCCATTTTTTTAATGCTGGTTTGTTTCAGCATTTTTCTCTTTGGTTGTGTGTTGGCAAACATTGGTATGTGGCTGCATAGATGTTGCATACTCAATATTTCTCAAAAGTAGATATGTATAAATTGTTTTGTGTGCAAGTACAGAATGAAATATATATGCCACATTTGTTGGTTACATGTTATTTTATATATTGTGAAGTGATTGACATTGATTTGCAAATACTACCAGTGTAAGGGGACCTGCATTGTTGTATGTGTTGTGACTTGTATTACAGTGATTGTAACAGTATGATCCTGTGCTTTGACATGTGGGCACTGTTCGACATTTTCATTTTTGTAAAGATACAGAAGCATTATATAGGTAATATATTACTGGATTGTCTTTAGATGAAGATGAAGAGGGTCTCGAGGATGAAGAAGATGAAGATGACGACGAAGATTTAGAAGATGAAGATGTCGGGCTAGATGCTGTCTACAAAGAACATCTCGAGGTAAGATCTGTAATACTGTAGGTTGAGGATGAAACGAAACCTAGTTTTTGGCTAGAATAGTGAGTGTGTTGTAACTATGTTATTCTGGTGGGAATTATTCACTTCGGTATGAAATGGTACTTCCATTTCCTAGTCAATACAGTTGTATTGCCTTCTTTATCACCATAGATTGAATTTTGCTCACAGATTGTGTGTTTTTACTGATCTTGTGATGAACAAAGGTAACTGATTGTTTTTAAGATTGTAGAAGTTCCTGCTGTTAGGTGCTAAACTGTGAAGTGTCATGTAGATGAACTTCAGTTTTTTCATGCACTGAAATGGTTTGTATTTGGGATGCAGTTGCTTGTCCTTTTTTTCTTTTCTAAAGCAGATGTATGACAAGGAATGCCAGAATGTGTTTGGTTTTTCCTGTCATTAATTGTTACATCTAAAATATTTTTTCTGCTTGCCATGTTAACACATCACTCCCAGCAGCTTTGCCTCTGGGTTACCTTGCAAATTAGCCATTAATACTCTGTAGACAAAAAGCTCTGATGAAAGGTGGAATGGCAGGCTGTTTATGCCCAAGAAATCTCTGCCGCTGCATCATGTTTTGACACCATCGTACGTGAAACATGTCCTGAGAGAGAAATAATGGCAGGTGTCACTTTACATGATTTACTTTATGCGATTTCACTTCAACATGACTTGAAAATTTACACCACTTTTAAAATTTAGGTGATAATTTTCAGTTTAATGCGATTTGGTATAGACAATCTGTGCCACACTTATCTTCTGTAAGAGGCTAGCAGAGAGTGACATAACTGTCACACCATCAGTCACTTGTATAGATTGATTACATTAATGATATAAGCATGTGACTTATGTAGTTTCCTCTTCAGCATCAGTGACTTCCTTTTATCAACATGAGTGAGGAACATAAATCTAAATCACCTAGTGCAATCCAAGTGACAAATTTGCGAAAAACAGTCGGTACTAAAGAGGAATTTGACATAATAAACCGACTTGAAACAGATGAATGAATTGACATACACTTGTAGTAGGTTACATGCAGTTTGTGATAATGCTTATTGGATTAAAGAAATTACTAAGTCAGGAACTAAAGTGTTTGTGTAGCAAAACTACCACAGTTCTGTTGGAATGAACTGTACCAAATGGTATGGATGTGAGGATTAAATTGTTACTGCATTTGAAGTAAATATATATATAGTGTAGTAATGTATGTATACTTTATAGAAATGTATATATACTGTATATACAGTAGATATTTACATTTCTCTGTCCTCTAGTGGTATAGTCATACACTATATAGGATGAGATCATCAGTCCTCTAAACCCCAGGAAGTACAGTATTTTAAATGGGAGTTTTTTTGTTTGATTTTTGTGGCATTTTTGAGGAATGTAAACCTGCCACAGAAGGAGACCTACCTGTAATTGGCCTTGTCCCTCTGTATTACTCTGTGATCAGGGTTGGATTTGGTAGTGTGTATGTTTGTATATATGCTTATTGAGGGGAGATTTAAAATGTGCACATTTTATAGGAGGAAAGTGAGGGTGAAGACTATGAAGGAGAGGGTGTAGATGATGATGAGGATGAAGATGAACTTGTGGAAGAAGAAGAAGATGGTGATGATGAAGATGGAGAGGATGGTGAGTGACTTCAAGTGGTATTGATTAGGCCATTTGCTGTAAGAGAGTGCACTACAATTAAGAGATTGGAGTTTTGAATTCTTATTAGGTTTCCATCCAGTGTAGCTTAAATATCATTGCTGGTAGTGTACCAAACCCTAGTGACAGGTGGTACAAAATCATAAAACTTGGTGAAAAGTATTGGTGAATTGGAGTCAATATTGATTACTGGTTCTTGTCATTGTACTTTCATAGTAAGTGTAGCCAATTATGCATTATAATGGGTGCCATTATATGTTTAAGATTTTTTGTAGCAGACACGCCTTATACCCTGCACTGCATGGTGCATGAGTAAATGCAGTTCGTGCGTTACTGCAAAAGACAGGTTGTTTTGCCAGTATTGCAGTTAGCTTGTCTGGTATTTGTGTGTTTGGAATGTTTATATTGTTAACATATGGATCACATATAGAATGGCTTGGCATGTTTGATTAGTATGTTACCTACAATTTAAATTTCATAATTTTACTGGACACATTTCTTGCAGAGTCAGCACCACGAGGGAAGAAGAGAAAGCATGAGGATGGTGAAGGCAACTAAAGTGGGTGGCCAGCAGGAAGTGATAAGCACTGTGATGCTCTCAGACCAAACAGACCGAGCACAGTGTGCACAGGCCTGCTTGCAATGTTGACTTGTTTTTGTTATAGTGGGTGAATTCAATGAGCGGTCCGATCCAAGCATGTGCCCGCCCTGCCTCGATGACTAAAACGTATATGCGAGTGTGGTTGGTTAGGTTTTGTTGGTTGATCATCTTGTGTGTCCTGGATTGTGGCAGCATGGCCAATCTTTCTCTTCTCATCGCGTTTTAATTGGCATCAGGAGTGTGGCTCAAGTTCATGTGCCGTGCCACATGTCTCCTTGTCCCCTTTGTGATTTGTATGCCAACTTGTACGTCAGATGATGAGATGGCCAGCTGTCATCTACCTGCCTGGCCTGCCTACCCATACCTGACCATTGTCACTTTGAACAAAGGATGGAAACATCTTTTTTGTACAGGAAAATCTCAGAAGCATTATTAACTATATATATATTCTTTGCACTTGTACTCTAGCACATTTAAAACTATTAACATTAGCAATTTAGTTGTTTTAAGAAGTTGTAGATTGTAAGTGAGGAAGGGAATGGTCTGGATTGTGAACACTGTAGAGAAACCAGTACCATTTTGGGTTCAAGATGCCTTATCAGGTTAGGAATGACATGAGACGTTGACATGACCGAGAATTGGTCATTCTGTGTGCAGGAGTTTTTAAAGAGATGCCTATTTTTTTTTCATTGTAGAGATGAGAATTGTTTTAAAACATGACTCATCCTTCTTTATAAGGAAAGGGCTCCTATTCCTGCAGTTCATTCTGGCAAAACAGTTTGCTTAGCTTCTAAATGGCCATGAAAAGTACAAATTGTCTTGAAATTTTTGTAACAAAAGGAGTCTTATATTATGAAGAACTGTTGGAATACAGCTTTTACATCAGCTTCCTTTGGTTGAGAATGCTGGTACATAGTCCTCTCTGCGAGTTCTGTTGTTAAAGGGAATTTTTATCAAAAGCCATGTTTTGCTTCGTTTTGAACCCAGTGTCTGGTTAGTTATAGTGAATTGTTTCCTTCCCTTATTTTCCGATATTTAAAAGAGAGAAGTATACACTACGAGGATAAAGTTTAACAGAGACATAGGTTGAAAATTTGTAATCTTTGTTCATGTATTATGAACAGTTGTGATGATGTGCTGTCACATAATCATTGCTTGGTTGTGTCAGTTTAAAAGTATCTCAGAATAATTTATATCAAGTTCAAAAAATAAGTTTGTAAATGTGAAATGATTCTTGATACCAATTTTCTTCCTATGTTTACCTGTTTAGCATATAATATTTTAAATAAATGAATAGATATTGAGGTGCAGTTATGTCATTTTATGGCTGTCTCTTACGGATTGGAGTAATTTTTTTTTACAGTATTTTGAATGAGGAGGGGGCAGGGAAAATAAAAAATTGATTCGTTACCATTGAAGTTGTTTTGTGCCATTTAAGGGAACTATGCAAGTTAAATAGTTCTATTTCGGACTGGAATAATTCATACATTTGCCATTATACACTGCAAATTCTCTTTGGTCAGTGATCTAATAAATTCAGATTTTGATGGTAGTTTCAATTTGAACCTCTATTGATGGGTAGGGAGGGGTATTTTTGATATTTCAGTAACCCACTGTGTTGACTTCAGAGTAGCATTTTATTCATGGTATTAATGCAAGTATTTCATTCTGGTAAATAGTAACGGTAGAAACTTAACAGACTGGAAAGTTTTAAGTATTTTGTGGATTATCCAGTTTTAATTAAACTGTGTATTGACATTGGTATGTTAAAAATAATTTGAGAAATAATTGGTTTATTTGCATTTGAAAAGGAAAGTGCTCCAATGAAGTAACAGACCCTGTCTGAACAGGTTGAAAATTCTAATAAGTATATGTTTCCCCCTCTGCTTATCCTTTGGTATGCCATCAGGACCAACCAAGCACAGGGATGTGATTTAATGTACTGCTCTTCAAATTGCCTGAGGTGATGGAGTCGGTGTACACATACAGCAGAACTTCTGGAGACCCACATTGAAGTTTGTTTTAATAAAAGCTTTGAATTGATAGGACTTTTTTGTGGTTTTAATACCTGTGCACCACACAGCTTGTTGAAGAGTCTGTTGTATTTCAGCTATTGTGTGTGCCTTCATCAAAGTTACAAACACTTTCCTATGTACAGTGTTTCCATTGTGTAGATCAGGAAACTTGTGTATAGCCAGTAAAAGGTTTTCCTAACGGTTGATTGACTTTCCATGTAGATTTGAGCATTTGTGTCACACTCCACTTGGAAAAGAGTATAGATTGTGTAAGTTGTCCTTATAAGGTGGACATGGCATTTAGCATGTGGAGGGAGAGGTGATACGTATACAGAGTTTTGGTAGGGAATCCTAAGGGAAGGAACCACTTGGAAGACTCAGATGGGAGGATAATATTAAAGTAGATCTTCAGGAAGTGGGATGGAGGGGCATGGACTGGATTGACCTGGCTGAGAGAGTCAGGTGGCGGGCACTTGAAAATGTGCTAATGAACCTTTGAGTTCCATAAAATGTGGAGAACATCTTGCCTAGTTGAGAACCAGTTAGCTTCTCGAGAAGGACTCTGCTCCATGGAGTGAGTAGGTAAGTGGGGAATCATAACAGGGCTGTGTGTAATGTGTTGGCCATTGGCTTGACTGTTAACTGATAAACTACAGGAGCTAGGTGTGTGTTGGTGTGGATATACATCCAGAACATAGAGTACAAATTGTAGAACTTGATATATATGGACCATTACAAACATGGCAGTGTTTTAAGTTTCAGTGGTTGATTACTTCCAGATATGGCAAAGTTGGGGACTTGATGATGAGTCCTGTTTCATGTTCTTGAATTGGTTTGAGAAAAGTTAAAATTTAAAGTGGGACAGAGTACTCTGTTTAGAGTTAGTACTCTTTAGTGTGGGGCCCCCCCTTTTTATGTGGTGCCATTGCAAGTGCATAAATGACAATGATGGTCAACAAATTTATGCTTTGTTGAAATTGATTATGTATTGATTGAGGGCTGGGAATGGAGAGGTTTTTACTAGATTTCAAAAAGGACTTGCTGTGTCTGCATCTTTTGGTAACAAGTCATAGACGTGAGGGATGCATTTTTTTTTTACTGCATTCCATGTTTTTCATGTAATGTGTTCATTATTCCTTGACTATTTCAACTGATTGAGCTTGATGTTTGTGTGACTGCATCATTCATACAATAATATAAACAGCCAACTAGATGAAACAATGAGAGATTTTATTGATAATTTTTATCAGCTCAACATGTTTTGGGTGATAATTTCCCCCATCCTCAGGAGTGCTAGACTGTGTTTAGAGCTTGTGGTATAATGCACCTGCGATGCTGCCTGCTGGTGACCAGCATTATACCACAAGCTATAAACACAGTCTAGCGCTCCTGAGGATGGGCGAGATTGTTGCCCAAAACATGTTGAGCTAATGACAATTATCAATAAAATCTGTTATTGTTGCATCTAGTTGGCTGTTTATATTATTGATGATTGAGCATCTGTCAGGTTATGAAACGTGTACTCCCTGTATTAATTGAAAGTTTGTATATGATTTTATGTTACACTTGGCATTTGTGGTGCTCAGTACCTTTGCATTGTGGAATTACACTGTATGTTGGGTGCTGCCAAGATTTTTTGTATGTGAACAAATCGATACATGCTTCGGTTTTGTAAATTTTGGTTTCCCCAGAAATTGAATGGGTTCGTGTGCTGAAGTGAGAGTTTACTTACCTTGGCCATTGGCTGTGGTGAATTCTGCCTAAAGCTCGTTATTGTTTAGTGTGTGGTTTAGCTGTGCTCTGAAGGAGGGTTGCAGCAATTCGTTACTTTAATTCCTCTGCAGTAGATGGGAAGTTATGGATAACTACAAAGTTATTCCATGATAGGTGGGTACCTGTCAGGATGGCATGGTGTGTTGCAGGTAGATAAGCAGCCACCATATACAGATGATAGCTGCAAGTACATGCAATAAGCAGTAGTGGACAGCTGACATGGGGTGGTCCTCAAGCTTGGGGGTTGGGAAAGGTCTAAAAACTCGTGAAGTGAGATAGAAAACCAACAAGATGTTTATTATCAACACTTTCTTAACATGTTTCATACATCATTATGCCCATCTTCAGGAGTACAAGACGTGTGTTTCTGGATGTGGTGTGCTTTGCTGGTCCTGCTGGATGTGGTTGTGGGGCGCTGTGTTGTAGGGTGCAAGCACTGTGAAGGTTACTGTTACTGTCGAACAGTAACTTTCACAGTGCTCGCACCCTACAACGCAGCGCCTCACAACAGCTACCAACCACATCCAGCAGAACCAGTGCAGCGCACCACATGCGGTAACACGCGTCTTGTACTCCTGAAGATGGACATAGTGATGTCTGAAACATGTTGAGAAAATGTTGATAATAAACATCTAACTGTTGCATCTTGTTGGTTTTCTCTCTCACTTCACAATTTGCTCACGATGCACCGAAACCTAAATCTAAAAACTCCTTACTGTAAAAACTTCATCATCATGTAATGAACATTTCATACTGGGCTGATCCCTTGACATGATGTTAGCAATTGTAAAAGAGTGAGGTCACAAATTTGAGGAGGTCATATAGGCTGGGGCCACCAATGACAGTGGCCAGGGAATTAGTGAGTTATAAATTAGATTTATTGGGTTTGCAGAAGGTTGGAAAAAGAGAATGTGCTTTTTTTGTGTGGAAAGGGGAGTGAAAAATCAATTGAGGAACTGTAGTATATATATATATATAGTGCCGAGAGGTTCCTGGTGTGCGAACTATTCTGAATGTGCAAGCACCAACTGAGAAAAATGTGATGATTAAAGGACAGGTTTTATGAGGAAGTAGAACAGGTGTGCAACTATTTTCTTGAGTACTATTTGAAAATTACTTTGGTAAATTTTAATGTCATGTTGGGGGAGGGAGGATGTTTTCAAGCTGATAACTGAGAATGAGAGTTGACATGGGGATAGTAATGATAATGGTGTTAGGAGTAATGTTTACCACATTAAAAAGTTCAGTAGTTGAGAGCACTGTTTGCACACTGAAATAGACCTGTGCTTCTCATTATTAGGGAAACCTCAGTGAGATTGAGCATGTATTGTTAGAAAATGGCATGGAAGTGTACTTTCAGGGGAGCTGACTGTGATTCTGATTACTGGTGGTTGCAAAAGTTAGGGAAAGGCTGTCTGTAAGGAAAAAGGATTGAGAGAATTTTGTCAAAAATCTCAGGTAAATAGTCAGGTATGTGTGAACTGAAAACATGGTTTGATTCACAATTTTTAGATCAATTGAAGCATTGTAAAATGCATTTGTTACAGAAATCAGATCAATTTAATGTAGATAATCTGACCAATGTAAGACCTGATGGTTATTGACAAATCAGAAGGGGAGGGGGGTGGGGTGGAAGAGGAAATATTTGAAAAGTAAAATTAATGAACTTGGGGGGGGGGGGGGGGAAAAAAAAAGGAAAGTTTTTGGGTGGGTTTTATAAAAATTTTAAAAAGGGTACCCAGCGGGGGAGTAAAGAGAAGTGGGGGCGGGGGCGTTGGGAAAAACAGCACAGAATGTTTTTT
>Ga0123354_10010726_pt1 | contig 14135 bp, 6 predicted proteins | sample TergutLab28metaG_2_FD_97872 | JGI IMG/M metagenome (GOLD analysis project Ga0123354, IMG submission 97872) | Labiotermes labralis P4 segment gut microbial communities from Petit-Saut dam, French Guiana - Lab288 P4 | ecosystem: Host-associated > Arthropoda: Insects > Digestive system > Gut ... | reverse complement strand
TATTTTTTTATTTTTACTTTGTTTTAGTCCCCCCCTCTTATTTTTTTTCCCCTTTTTTTTTGTTTGGTATATTTTTTTTTTTTGGGGGGGGGGGGGGGAGGTACTGAACATAAAATGCCTGTTTTGATTTTCTCTACATCTGTCTGAAACATTTCTCATTCTAAGGAGAATTACATGAGGTATGATCAAAAATGTGCATTGGTCTTCATGTAAAGTACCCGTTATACTCGTCAGATTTTAATGAGCTTGGATGTTCAACATATTTTCAAAAAATCTCAAATATAAAATTCCATGAAAATGTGTCATGTAGAAGCCGAGTTATTCCAGGAGGATGGACAGACATGACAAAACTAACAGTCGCTTTTCGCAGTTTTGCGAACGCACCTAAAAAGGCGAACAGTTATTTATTGAGCACTCAGTCATAAAGGGCATTATTTTTGTTCCCCAAACTAAAGAAATTAAAATTTCACCCTTTTTTTAAACGAACTTAAGTCTAACTGAAACAAACTGATGTGTCCGGATGATGCAACACGCATGGTCGGACACCATCAAAAAAACACACACACACACACACAATGGTCTTAACATGACATGGTGCTCATGTTGCACAATTTCCCACGTCAACAGTCACTGTCACTTTTACTAACACTTTTAGGTCCAGTGCTCAGTACTACTGGTTACTCAGGAACACAACTCATGACCTTGGTAGTGCTTTCAGAGTTCACTTGTAAGATGTATGACCATTAACTGGCGTATTACAAATACATTTAGACATAAAGCACAGCAGTGTCTTCTAGGGTGAGTTACATTTTATGCAAGACAGAATGTTGCGTGGTTGTCCATCTGGTTCAGCTGTGAGTAAATGATTACACTTGTTATAAAATGAACGTTAACAAACGGCAACTAATGTATACTTAAAAAAAAAGGCTTAGGTTTTTGACAGGATATGTTATTTCCTCTGCAAGCTTAACCTGGAGATTAGAGACACCCACCCTCACTATCAACGGTAAAGTTTTGTTCCTAATTTGAGGGTTGTTTGACCATGCATCTTCATCATGAAAGAAAGTGAAATGCCAACTTGATGCAACAATGTAATTTATTGAAGTTTCTTTTGCTCAACATGTTTCGGGCGCATACGCCTATCATCAGGAGCACTAGATGTTAAGTTGCAGCATATGGTTTTCTGCACTGTAAAGAATGAGGCATGATGCTTGCATATAGTGGCCACATTCTGTGGTATATAAGCATTTGTCAGTGTGGTCCGTGGAGTATTATATAGGGGTGTGTGTGTGTGTGGGAACCAGTGGTATGTACAAAGACATACGTAGGACAGACTAGCCGGAGCCTGAAGCTATGCTATCAGGAACATATTCGACACATAAAGAACAACAACCCACAGTCAGCTTATGCCCTAAACATACTACAAAACAGCCATGAATATGGACCTATGAACCAAACGATGCACCTGCTAAAACCCATCAACAATACCTCATCACCAATTCCCTATGAACGCCTCTATATACAATCTCACCACCAAGAAAGAAACTGATTCCCAAACAAAGCACTGGCGATCTGAACCCTCTGTTCCAATTGGTCACTGACCCTTACCACCCTCCACATGACAAAACCAGTTGCAAAGGCACCATCCAAACTGTACACATGACCTACGCAGCGGCTCTCAGGACCACCACCCACCTATAAACTGGGGTATGTACAATTTATTCAAATCTTTAACATCGATAAATATTTTAATCACACCACACGCCCTCAGCCACCAACCAAACTAACCACTACACTGGACACCCACAACCCATGCAGAACCAGATAACACAACACACACAAAAACCCCTAACACCAAGAAACCTCTCACCATGAGCCCCCACTACCACATGCCACATCCACGACCAGGTGAGCACATACCACCAGTTTCCACATATACACCCCTATATAATACTCCACAGACCACACTGGCAAATGCTTATATACCACACAACGCAGCCACTATATACACGCTTCATGTTGTCTCATTCTTTACAATACAGAAAGCCATATGCTGCAACTTAACTTCTAGTGCTCCTGATGATGGGCGTATGCACCCGAAACATGTCAAGCTAAAGAAACTTCAATAAATTACATTGTTGCATCAAGTTGGCATTTCACTTTATTTCATTTTGCTCCTAAGTAATAACCAGCAGATATACCTCCACGTGTAACAGCAAAAGCTATGAATTTAGCCCATGCAGTGAATTTATGTGTTTCATATGATTCTTGGAATAAAATACTGCATCTCTGTACAGCAGTAACCAATTAGTTCTGCAATCAAAGCAATGTTCCTATGCGAGGCACAAAATTAATCTTTCGTATACGTACATTTATTTAGAACTTCAGAGATTTAATAGAGGCAGTGTTCCATGAAAGGTCCAAACTTATTATTATGTACACTCATTTAGAACTTCAGAGATTTAACTTAGCTCGAAAACCCCAAGAAATGTGAAATGAACGCAATGCACAGTGTGTCTGTATTCTTCCGCGAAATTTTCGATCCAAAAATGCTCCAATATGAATTTCATGATTTGCTGAGCAATTTTTGAGACAACACGAGTTGAAATGGACCGAACTACAGTCCCTCTACAAGGCAGTGAACATGCCTGAAAGCATGAAGACCAAATACAAAATAATCTGGAATGGAAACAAACATACACTTAGCAATGAGTCTGACTGCTGAGTCAGCCCTAAACATGGAGACATTACGAAGGTAACGTTATAATTAATGCACTGCTATCAGTCACAACAGATGAGTAACAAAGCTGCAACCAGTGACGCAGCTAAGACCTCACTAACCATGCGATGCCCCATCACAGGGCCCCAGAACATACAGAATACCAATATTTGTAGCAAGTTCTTGGGAAGTGAGCCCCTTCTGACAGATGGCAGTATTCAGGATTCCTGTTATGAAATCTGGGAGTACCTTCGATAATTATGAGAAGTGAGGAGTTCCAGCCTGTTTCTATGATACAATTCAACAAACAGATTGCTACAGTCCGTTTCTCAAATTTATAGTAGAGTACTTAAATTGGGCAATGTACTTAAGCAAACTTAAACCACCGTGCCATGTGGTATGTACATTACAATCAGACTTGTACATTACAATCAGACTTGTTTCATCTCTAAATGTAGTGATGACTCATGCACGTATTAACAAGATACATAAATATTTAATTTCTGACGAGTCCTTGGTATTGTTTACCAATTAATATGATTCTGAAATCTCAACAATCTAAACAAGCATCTTCTAAAAGCCACAAACCGCACATCAAATTAAGGGTGTCAACACCGGCGATATAATTTACTTCAGCGAACTGCTTTCCTTTACAGTCCATACTGACGTGAACACACCCAGTCACAATGTACGCTCTACACTTTTACAATCTTGTGACTCAACGGTCAGGTAGCAATTCAGGAAGCAAAAACATTCGAAACAGATCCAAACATTTCAAAGAACTTCTTTTGAAAACCCACATCCTTTCATTGTACTATGTGTGTGTGTGACAACAAACACTTAAAGCTCAGTACTATACACCGCTCAAAATGTTAAAACTCATGGGAAAGGTGTAACACACACAGCAAGCCTAGGAAGTAGTAGTATCCGTATGTCTGCAGCACGATACTACGAATACATGCTGACCAAACCTCAATAGCACTCGCTGTCGACAGAAAATTATTAAAACTGTTTCACATCCAACCTTTACCATGCCCACAAATTCGTAACAAATCATGCGTCTTAAATTGATGGAGAAACACATACTTCAAAAACCAAGAGTATGTTCGTAACTGCATCATTATTTTTAGGTTGGGGGGGAAGTAGTTTACCAATAAACACCGAAATGGGTTCTGGATTGTAGTGAAGACTTAAGTCTCCTGGGTTGCTGCAGCAGTGTTTGAATAATAAATAGTTACCGGATTTCAAAATATGGTAACACCATCTTTGGGACCCAGCAGCCCATGGAGACTGCTTGGACTGCTACACCCTGAAGACGGACGCACGACGGCCCTTCAAAACATCGGTACTATATGTCAGTTGACATGATTTGACTCTTCAGCATACTAGTATACCACAACACGTCTGCCAAAGTGTTGGTACTTATTGAACGGTGTATTTGAAAAAAACATTTTTTGCCAGCATCCATCGAAATCATAACCATAACACCACAGGTGCACAATTCCAGACAGGTCCCCCAAGTGACTGGATTTTGTACAATGATGCCCAATAACTGTTGGGCCTTAGAATGGAACTCGATTCATGTCACTTTCCTGTGGCCTATAATTTTGGGTTGGTCCCTAGATTTCTGAAAGTCTGCGCACGCCTGCATTACGCAGTTACGGCCCGTTCCAGCATTGCACAAACACCAGATGGAAGGCAGTCACATTGTCAGTTACGGAAAGAAAGTCTGCTGTGTCTTCAGGAGATGTAACCAAGCCGTCAGTGACTATAAAAAAAACCAGTTTACAAATGAAGAGTCTGCAGACATTCATGAATTCATTCAATTGTTCATTCATTCATTAATTCGTCTCACGAATTTTGTTATTGCAATACATGGGTTTACGGTTAAACGAGAAGACAAATTCCCAACCATCGCCACCCAGCCAGTGTTGCAAACACTGACAGCAACAGACACACTATATTTCAGAAAGTACCAGGGAGTGTGACACATGATGTATTCACAGCAAAGAGGAGATACATTATACCCCTGTCCAACATGCAGAATGCGAGGGACACCGTACTCCAACACGCCGCGTTGGATGAATTTAAAGTTGTATGGGATTAACTGGGATAAGGGCATGTGGCTGAGAAAGGTGACATTAAAACCAGAAATACACAGTGATGATGCTACTTATTTACAAACACGCAATTCGGAGAGGCGAAGAGGGGAGTTTAAGGGAACAAGGTGAAAACATCACGTGATGAAAACTGAACCGAATATTTACACTGTAAAATGGATATTACACAAACCAGGATGATTATGCAACAAAATAGACAAAAGAAACATTATATCAAAAGCAGGCATATTATTCGTATGCTACCAAAGTAAATTTAGCAGACCACGTAAAATCATATTTTCTGCATTCGTTACACAATCGTTTGTGTATAAAGAATCTGTGTTGCAGCAGGAGGGGGGTTAACGTACTGCAAAAAATCCAACACAGCCCGGTGTATTAGCCTAACTACCCGTTACATTCATACCCATCAAATACAACTATATGCACACAAGCGCGAGCATGGACGCACCCACACACACACACACACACACACACACACACACAAACACAAACACACACACACACACACAGTGTGGGGATGGGGTGGGGAGACCAGGAAATATGCTTCCACCTCAAACACCCGGTAATCTTGACTGAAATGCATACTACAAATAAATGGCATATAAAAGCCAACAACTTAGCAATGCTACTTCGTGCGCAGTTATAAATGCCTAATAATATAACATGCCACAACTACACACACAAACAACTGACTCTGACCTAAACAGAGGTGAGAAAACTACATCCAAACCTGACAACAGTTAAAACCAAGATTTCAGTGTTGTGGTCCTAATGCATTTACCATTTCATTTGCTAGGATTACACAATGGAATGAGGAAGATAAACTACAAATTAACTTCACGCACTATCATAAAACCTGTATATTATGCCCAAATTACCAATAATACAACACGAATATTCAGTGCTGGTAAATCAGCCATTTCATAGCTCGTTAACTTCAGACAAACCCCGACTTACTCAACTTCAAACTTACACAATTCTAAAAAAGGAAAATATTCAAATATTTTTTTCAAACTGTGCCATATTTTTAGTTGCTGCAATGAAAGCGCTATGAAACCAAGTTGGCGGAAGAATACTACTGGGTGATAACAGCAAACATGGAGTCATTATGCGTCGATCTGGTTCCACTGTGCTGGAGTTTGGAGATTAAATGGACTCAATACATGGTGTTTCATAGGAAATCTGTCACACTTCAGGAAAACATTCCGTAGGTTAAATTACATCATATAACCAAAAATACCTAAAACCAAAGCTGAAGGGTTACGTAATATTAAAACAAAAACAGTGTGGTTTTCTTGCAGTTTCACGTACTGTATCTGTTTAGCGCAATGCATTACTAGTCAACTGTGCGGCTCCATCCTTCAGCCGATTCCGAAGGCAAGCCATGCAGCAATGTGTGTGCTATGTAATGGACTCGAAGACGATTTTTATACAACTAGTAAGGGTTTTTCTTTTCTTGCTTAAATAATGCATTTGTCACTGGTCGCGTATTAATTTTATGTTAATATGTATCTGGTAAAAAATGCATAACACCTTTTTCAATTTACGTAGCAGACCAACAAATGCACAATGATAAAACGTGCTTTATCATATATTAATTACCTACATGTTTCGTTTGCTAGTGCGCATCATCAGGATACCTTCAGAAGAGTATGGTAAAGGAAACAATTACGAGATACTTTTTAACATCAACAATCAGCAAGGCAGGATCATCTGCCGAAGGCTTAACGAAGTGAACAAAATGATCGAGCCATTTAGTAAATATATCCATCTGAACCAATCTACTTTGATGGAAAGCCGAAACTGTGGCCACTGGTTCTCCATCCATAAGCTCCTCTTTCGTATTTTTTCTCGTGAACACGATTAATGGTGGAACACATGTTCCAGTGGCATTCATACAGGTGACAACAGTGATTAGATTTCCTCTTTCTTCTGATGTTAGAGAGGCCACTTCTTTCTTGCTCCTCATGCTGACAACTTTACCATGCCTGTGTTGCATTGTTGTAATCCCTGTTTCATCAACACTGAAAATCCTGTGCACTGGATTACCCTTTCTTAGTTCAGATTCATAGATGTCAAAAAACCTTGCTACGTTTTCTGATGTAAAGCCTTTCACCTGAGCTGCAGAAATGCCTTCAGGAGTTCTCATAGATAATAAATAATAATGGATGCCTTTCTAAAAAGAATCGAAACCATTTCTTCCCAAATGCTGATGTTTCTTGGTTAAATGGATGTTTTAAACCATTTCCTTTGCCAACTGAAAAGCCACGCATTTTATGTCCTGATGTCTCAGTCCATAGTATTTTTGGTCCATGATAATGCAGTACTCCACGAGTTTATTTTCAAGCTCACTAAGTAGAACAGTTCTTCCTAAATTCACACTTACTAGCTCCTTTGCAGAACAGGATGTATCCTTCACATACCTCTCCCGAGTTCCTCTCGGCACAGAAAGTATACTGAAACTCTGAAATAACTCATTTCTCCACTTCTTACATCTCTTACGGCGGACACACTGCCTCCTTACTCCAATTATTTCGCTTTATACAATGCGACATCTAAACGAAATGTAGAACGCTTTTAAGAAGAAAGGCATTGTAGATGGTAAATGTGTTTCAAGCAAAGTTAAAGTTCACCCTATACCAGGCCATGAAGGCCCAGAGGTGGAGTAGAGGTATAGCTCCACTCTTTCTTTAACCTCGGCACTAGATGGGGTGGATGGACAACGCCACGCCCCAGCTGCTTTACTCCTGGGAAAAAGCCGGTACCCACCGTATAGGAGGCTGGGTGGGCAGGGGACAGGTGCGGAAAATCCCCCCCCTCCCCCGGGATTCAATCCCCAGACCGTCCAGCCCGTAGCGAGTCGCTATACCGACTGCGTCATTCCAGTCCACACTCTTTGAAGCAAAGCAATTCAAAATGTTTTATGACAATGGTCTCCTAATATGAGATAATGGTAACCAAATACAAGATACTGTCTCATATCAGGTGCAAGACAATTTCTCATATTAGGGACTCGCCATCTTGAGATGTAAATAATTGTTCAGGATTAGAAACACCTTTTGAAAAGACAACTAACAAGCATATAATATACCTAGCTATATGAAAGTAAATGTGTGCCAATAAATTAAAGCTGTTTTTACCCTCAGTCAGAAAAACTGATGTACATGGACCCTCTCATAAACTCGAGAACTGAAAAATGTGATACACTCTTCTGTGAACTCTCTCCGGCAACACACAGCTTCCTGTTGCTCACTGATAATGTTCAAGGTCTAAATGAAGCAGTTCACGTGGTTATCACAAAATTTCGGCCAAAAATGGGGTGACACATTGTAGGAAACCACCTCATAATCGGTTCGTTAATCCTACTACAGAAATACAACTAACTGTATACTGCATACTGTATAAGTAACCCCATTTTATATTATAATGAATATATCAAGTCCTCCCTGTGGTCGTAAATATGTGTGTGTATATTTTGAGATACATGGTTTACTCGACACATTTTGCTGAACCAGATGCAAGGATTCGTTCTGAGTAACAATTTCGGATTATATAATCGAACAAATATAATCCAACATTTTTACAACCATAGGGAGAACTTGAGACATTCATTATAACATTAAGTGGTTCTACTTATACAAATATGGCAGGTTGTATTTTATCAGGATTAATGTGAAGGTACCCTGATGATGGTAGCAACAGCAGCCAAAATATGTAGGTAATTGGTAATATACGATACAGCACATTTTACCAGTATGTATTTGTTGCTTTGCTAAATATTCCTTTACTGCAAAGATACAAAACATACAGGAAGGTCTCTGTTTACGCGGTTTCCTTCTGCACGATTTTGCTTCATGCAACTTGAAAATTTATACTTTTCGAATTTACGTGATAATTTTCGGTTTAACGCAATTTGGCACAAACGATGTGATAATTTTCGAAGTAACGCGATTTAGCAAACACGACCCATGGTCGCTCCAGTCTTGCGTTGGAGGCTAGCAGAAAGAGACATTACTGTCACAAAATCAGTCACGTGTGTGGACTGATTATGTCAATGATATAATCACGCAGCTCATCTAGTCTCCTCTTCTGAAGAAATTGCCTTTTCTTACCAACGTGAGTAAGACTCGTAAATTTACATCACCTAGTGCAATCCTAGTGAAAATTCGGCAAAAGAATCAGTAATGAAGAGAAATTAGATGTAATACGCCAACTTGAAAAAGGCAGATGACTGCTGACATATGCCGTAATGTTAGATTCACTCATAACGGTGTGCGTACAATACGCGATAACGTTGCCAGAATTACAGAAAGTTAGCAGGACCTAACTGTTGGTGTAGCACGTCTACCAGAGACTTTTCATAATGAACAGTGAGCAAAAACTATGAATGTCTCTTACATTTTTATTGCATTAAAATATATTGCACAGAAATGTACATTGTGTATACATATACTCTTAGAGATATATATATATATATATATATATATCCACTAGTGGTATAGTCATACACTATATAGGATTAGGTTTTCAATTGTCTAAACCCCTAGAAATGCACTTTTTAAATGTGAAATGTGTTTGATTGGCGCGACGTTTTTCGGGAACATATCCCTGGTGTAAATTGAGACCTGCTTGTATTAAATACATATCATTCTTTAAAACTTCTCGTAACAGTTCAACTTTGTAATTAAGTATATGAAGCTACATAATTTAACCTAAGGAACGTTCTTCCAAAGTACGGAAGACTCACCCGTATAAACATACATATTTGCACGTGTACATGTATATAGTTGATCATAACTATACCAAATCCCGACTTGCGCCATACCTTCTGCAAAGATTACTGCATAACTCGTGTCTATATTGACATAACTAAAGACCAGTGTTCACTCCAAATGGTCCCTTCTGCCTGTGCTCACAACATAAACAGGTGCCCACCCCTGCCTTGGCCAAGAACACTGCACATAACACATACTAACCTCTTCACTTGAAATGCACTGTAAGTACAATTATGGGCCCTTATTGTATCAACGACCTTCACAACACAGAACCTGCCAAGTAGTGAACACAAATACAAAACACGCTCAACACCCTTAACAGATACTTACTATTTCTGGTCTCCCCCGTTGCCACCTCTGCGAGATACCTGTAATAATCTCCCTTCATCTTCAAATAGAATACTTTACTCTCAGCATTACTCGCTTTGGGAATCAGGTATTTGTCTAAGAGACCCTGAAAACAAAGAAAACTCTGGCGTCATTACCATACGTATATATTTTCATCACATTCTATAAAATGAATGGGTACATAACACCCTCCAGACTTACTTAAAGGATAATAGAAAAATGTACCTAACACCCTCCCGACTTAACGCCGGTAGAAAGAACAAATATTTTCCAACTGCATATTTCATAATATAATATAAATAATACAATAAAGACATATTTGACATACATGTACTCTTCACCTACAGGTTTAAAGGTACAATTCCCTAGTTCAATTAAGTCCACATCATGAACACCTATACGAGGGGGTGTTGGTAAGTCCTTAGCAAGACCCACTTCCTGTGGTCGTAGGACGAAATCAATAGTGTTGTTGGAAAGATGGGTCTGTTCATGTGCCGAATTGCAGGTCTTTTCTTGTTACAGAGGCTAAAAGGAAGCACGTCAGGCGAAGTGCGCTATTTCAACAACATGAAGACGCCAGATATCAAGTTTTTTCCCCTGCAAGGCAAGGCGCCAAAGGAAATTCACGACACTCTGACAGAAACGTTAGGGGAACATGCACCATTATATGCCACCGTCAAAAAATTGGTGGTCCAGTTTAAACGTGGCGTTTTTTCCACCTGTGACGCGTCTCGTCCTGGACGACCCAAAACACTGGCCACCCCGGAGATTAATGATCAAATTCATGAGCTAATCTTGGAAGACCGCCATATTTCGGCTAAATCAATAGCTGAGCAACTGGGCTTCTCACGTGAGCGGGTTGGGTCCACCATTCATGAAGATTTGGACATGCGGAACCTCTCCGCGAAGTCGGTCCCGAAATGCCTGAACGCGGATCAAAAACGTCAATGGTGCAAGTCGTCTGAGCAGGTTCTGGAATTTTTTAGGCGCGATCCAAATGATTTCCTGTCGCGATTGGTGACCTTGGACGAAACCTGGTTATATCACTATGACCCGAGAGACAACGCATCAATCAATGGAGTGGCGGCATAGTGGCTCACCCCGCCCCAAAAAATTCCGAGTGCAAAAATCCACTGGAAAAGTTCTCGCCTCGATTTTTGGGGATCAAGAAGACATCCTCCTCTTTATCTTCCAAAGGGCCAAACTATCAAAGCGGAATATAACTCATCTCTGCTGGTGTAAATGAAGGACATTTTGAAGGAAAAACGCCACGGGAAGGTCACCAAGGGGGTCTTGTTCTTGTACGACAATGCCCCGGCTCACGGGCATTTGTAACCCAGAAGAAACTGGCCTACCTGGGCTTCCAATGTCTTGATCACCCATCCTATTCTCCGCATCTGGGGCCGTCGGACGACCACCTGCTACCCGGACTAAAAAACAATTGAAAGGTCCCCATTTTTCGTCCGACGCGGAGGCCATTGCTGCCGCGGAGACCTGGTTGGACGGACATGCTTCTGCATTTTTTTTTTTAGTGGCATGCAGAGGTTAGAGCAACGGGCTAAGATGTGTATTAAGCTTCGTGGGGAGTATATTGAAAAAATCCCGAGTTTAGTCGCTGTAGCTTGTTTCCTTCCCGGTCGGGCTAAGGACTTATCAACACTCCCTTGTATATAGTTCTACGCATTCTTAACCTCATCACTATACAGGGATTGAGGTCAGCAATCAGCGTCACGCTTCTTCCGGTTTGCCCTTACGAACACTTCACTCAAGTTGTATTACATTGGGCGTGGTTAAGTCCCAATCAATCCGCCTTGACGATACCTACAGCTATCAAACTTCTTCCAACAGCAAATCTTATCTCTAAGCTCTGCTTACACAATATCATAGGCAATCTGTATTTTTCTGAAGACGCAATACATGAGAGAATGCCGTGAAACCAATTCTGCCAGAATTCCACTCAGTACACTCCAAGCTCATTTTGTTCACTTCATGCTACTGTGCACTGTGTCTTCATAAAAACTATATTTACACATGCGTATGTAATATCATAAAACCTTTTATTCCGGGAGTGGGGGGGGGGGTGGTTAATGAAAACACCTTAAAGAAGTTCTAACTGCAACTAGCAGATGTCAGTCAAGAATTTCATTACAAACAGTTCCTTACACGGTAACGCGTATGGTGCTCGCAACCGCTCATAAACTCTTACAGAAACTTACATTTTGTGAATACTGTACGTTTTTAAATCACTTTATTCATTCATTCGTTCCTTCACTCATTCCTCTTACAATTAACGGCCCCTTCAACAGAACCTATCGCATGTCATCAAACAGTAAGGCAAAGCTAACAAATGCTTGATCAAAGACACGGCCGGCCCGAAACATGTGGGAGACCCGGGCAAGCTAATAATTTGGCGACCCGTAAAAACCAATATTCTTCAAACCCCTTAGGACTAGGAGAGTGCTGGAAAATATTGCTAAACGCGCGTGCCCAAATTGCGGATAATTTTCGAATTTTTGCGTACGGAAACCTGAGTTTAATAGCACCACATTTCGATATCAATGACGTCTTAGCGCCCCGTACAGGGTGTCGCCCCCTGCAGCTGCTCGGCTGTCCTGCGCCCGATCACTTTGCAAATAGCACAGCTGAATTACAGCTCCAAACACCAGACCGTCCCCGGTCCCCATTCTACAGCACTACAGACGGTATGGACGCAGGTGAGAATAAAACTCTCCATCCCATCCCGGAAGGGAACCATCCAATTCTCCGACCCTCCAAGCCGCATCCTAGTCACTACACTCAGCTCTCAGGGCGTTAAGTGAAATATAAATTTGAAAGTATATTAAAGGAAGAGACAGGGGTATAAGCCAAATTATTATCCCGGGTTTCGCCTCGTTGAAGAGACAGATGAAATTCTCCCAAACCTTAGCATGGCTGCCTAGAAACACACCTCTCGAAAACAAGGTCCTGCCAACCACAACTCAATGTTCGGAAAATAACCACAGTCTTATCAAAGGATTTCAAAGAAACTCTTACAAGCTGAACAACCTAAGCCACACTATGTACGAAAGCAATAGATAAAAATGGCCACTGTGTAAACTAAACTCTTACGCACATTCACTTGTGTTTAGCATACACAGATTCCAACCAAACATGTTTTGTGTTCTGGCGACGAAAAGCGCAAGCAACTCGAATTATGTCTTGCGTAAGTAGTCGACTGTTTACCGTGTTTGCACCACCGTCCACTGCTGAATTACGTAATTTTTTCGCATATTATTAAACGAAACTGTCTCAAATGGCAAATCATAAGACACTGCGCGGTGTGATGTTACTGTCTACCTGTTGGACACAGAAAATGTGGGGTTCGATTCCCACTAGTTACATGGACGTATGTGTATTTCCCGGCGTCCTTAGGGTCCGTGAGCTGCATTAGCCCGCTGCATGACGCTGGAAGGAGGGTGATAGCGATAAAACGCCTGTTGAAACTCGTTCAAGAACAGAGACTATCTCAGTCTGATGGGCATACCAGTTATCCCTCTCCATTTACCACCTCAAAGAGGAGGCAGATTGAGTGCCCGAAATGCTGTGGGTATTCAACCTGGGTCACTCCATGCAATCCGGTTTGTACAACTTAATGAACGTCGGGCCAACGAGGCCGTAAGGGCGAAGGCATTGGCCTTTCGCGGCTGTTCGTATTATCGATTTTCCCGCTACCTAATACAATTTTACAATGGCGGATGGACATGGTTTTAACACATACGTAACGGCTTATATACCGCAGGATTCCCACACCTTCGGTCGGATGTAAATGACAGGTAACGGCACCAATTCAAATACAACTACTAGCGATAACGGATGGCTCCTTATTTAGCTACTCTTTCAAGAACACAGGTTATATAGCGTCGAATGTTACAATGACTAACGGCAACAAAGCAAGATTATATTCATGAATTAACTTATGCTTAGTGTTCATTCACTTCAGATTTTTTTAACCCACACGTTGCATGGAAGCGTAAAAACTGAAGTATGCTAAACTATATCATTTTCCATTCTATTTTTTTACATTCATTGTTCCGTGCATCATTATAATTGTTCCAAAATAATTACCAACAAGATGACACTTATGGACTATCCTTTATTTCAGGGTTAGTCGTCCTTCACTCTACATGTTTCGAG
>Ga0123354_10010723_pt1 | contig 14139 bp, 12 predicted proteins | sample TergutLab28metaG_2_FD_97872 | JGI IMG/M metagenome (GOLD analysis project Ga0123354, IMG submission 97872) | Labiotermes labralis P4 segment gut microbial communities from Petit-Saut dam, French Guiana - Lab288 P4 | ecosystem: Host-associated > Arthropoda: Insects > Digestive system > Gut ... | reverse complement strand
TTGCAGGATTTTAATTGAATTCAGTAAGGAATTCAGTACATAAAGTTGATGAGGAAGTGTGAGTTGCGTGGTGATTGGCTTAGTGATAGTCATATGTTACTTTAGGATGTAAATGAATTTGTACCTGGACTTTCCATATTTCTTGACCAATTCATATGAAGTTTGGTAGAGAAGTTCGTTAACTAATGTCATAGAGGTATTGTGCATTTTGTTAGTATCACTTCAGTGAGAGCCGCACTCCACTTCGGGGTATAAATAAATTGTGCTTATATTTTCTACATTTTGGGTTTAATTTGGATAAAATTTGGTACTGGAGATGTCCACAACTATTAGTAAAATTACTATGAGTAGTGTAAAACTTTGAACAGGGAAAGCCATACTTTACTTATGGACATAAATGATTTTTTGTCCCCAGTATCCACATGTATCCATTTTATGTGAAATTCATTACAAGAGCGCTGCTGAGCAGTTGTGAGTTGTGTGAAAATCAGCCTAGTGGAAGCTGTACATTTTGTGTGGGTTTAAATGGAGTTACATTTATTCATGTACCATAATACCTTCGAACGTTTTAAAAGTAAAGAATGCCATGGTAAAGTCTGTGTACTGCATCAGTGAGTACATTATTTTTAATCTTGTGGAATGAAAATATTTTATTGACTGTCTTGAAAGGATTTGATCTTCTCATATACCTTTGGACAGCTATAAATGATTCCAGTTTTCATTTTGAAGGAAAGGGTGAACTGTTGTTTCTTTGTTTATTAGTCTCTGCATTTTAACAACAGGGACCTTTGTCAGCTTTCTCAATGATCGATGAAATTATCTAAGCCTTATAATGTGACATTGTTTATCATTGTTTCTGTCATAATTTTATCTGCTGATGTCTATAAATGCATATTGAATACTGTGCTCAAGTTATTTCGGATTCTTATTGTCATATTTGCAAGTGAAACTCAGAATGAAATGACATTTCAGCAAGTTCAGTTGTGGTATACGTTAACTGGTTGGTGGTGGTAACATTTCAATTAGTTTGTTCCATTATCCAAACAAGCATTTATGTCATGTTTGACATTTCAGAATTTTATTTTGTTCTTAAGTGGGCCAGGATAGTGTAGTCAGTGTAATAATTCACTACAGGATGGACAGTCCAGGGTGCAAGATTTTCTGCATCCTTCCAGTCAGGCCCTGGGCCCACCCAGCCTCCTGTTCAGTGGGTACCAGGTCTCTTTCCTAGGAGTAATGCGGCCAGAGTGTGGCATTGACTACCCACCCTCATAGGCGCCGAGGTTGTGGAAAGAGTAGGGCAGAGCTATACCTCTGTTCCTCCTCTGGGCCTTCATGGACTGGTCTAGGGTGAACTTTACCTTTTACCTCAGTTGTTCTTAACTGTTTAGAATTCTAACAGCATATGGTAAAGTCAAATTATTGTTCGAAGCAAACTTGAAGTGCTTCTAAAGAGAAAGAATTTCTTAAAGAGTGTCAGTTTATAGTTCACTGCTTTATATAGTGTCTGCAGTTACACAAGTATTTACCTAAACTTTGAAGTCATTTTACACAAGGAGCTCAAGCTTTGTGTGTTTTTATGCCCTGTAGTATGTTACAGGCATAAAATTTGTGTTTCTCTTGTAAGGGTTTCATTTATCCAGGAATGTCCATTTGTTTTGAGTACATCTTTGTCTGTGCTAAGTATCGTATTTGTAAATTACTCCTAGCACCCTTTAAGTGCCAATAATATTTCAGTGTTGAACCTAGGTCCACGTAACTTTTAACAGGTGTTCGTTCGGCATGGCCTTATTCCAGTTAATCCAATAGAAGAAAAGTTTGATCCAAACTTACATGAAGCACTATTCCAACAGGTAAGAATACTATTAACTGTCACGTGGGTTATTGCTGCTTACTGTATTACATGTGAGTGCTGAGTGTTAAGGTTAAGATTTGGCAGAAAACTTCCAATAATAAGTCTTTATTGTGCCTGAAAAATATGTTTTCCTGATCTCTGGGACAGTTAGTTGTGAAGTTTCCTGTCCCAAAGAGGCTTAAAGTACCTGGTTTGAAACTTTTACCACTCTTCATGTGGGGGTACAGTTTCAAGAAAACATTTGCATTAGCTGTCAGCTGAACATGAAAATTATATTTTATTATTACCATTAACACTGAATTGTGTAATATTACTCTGCATCATTTGTCACTTTATGTGGTTTTAATGTTATGGGGGCAAAAATGTAAGCTGTATGTTTGAATATGTATCTTTTCAGGAGGTGCAAGGGAAAGCTGCCGGTACAGTTGTGGTAGTATCAAAAATCGGTTACAAGCTTCATGAACGAGTCATACGGCCAGCTCTAGTTGGAGTTGCCAAAGGGCCATAGATTGAATACAATTTATTGACATCAGACATTACTTTAGGAGGCAGAAGATACTTGTGTAGGCAGTTAATTGTGTATATAACACTTGGTATGGTTGCAAATTTTCTTGGCTATGAAATGAACTGTTTGGACTGAAGACTGCTGCAACTACATTAACCATATATTAAAGATTGTCTATGAAATATGGTCACATAATTTTCTTATAAAGATGATAAGAACACTTTTAAAATGAAGTTTCATGTTACTCTGTGATTCCTTACTTTTAATTTCAGTACAGAAATAAGGCTTTGTTATAATATTCCTTATGTGTATTCCCTTAGGTATTCATAAAATATAAAATGTAGTTAGACACTACGTTTTGGCTCTAACATGAGTTGTACTTAAGGATGGTTGAGAGTCGCTTTGTGTCCAGAGTGAACCTTTTTATGGGTGAATTTTGAACTTCGGTAGGCAGGTGAGTATGATGTTCCTAACAGCAGTTTTGATTTATGATTTGTATGTGATTGCAGTATGGGTAGCTCATTCGGTATAGGGACTGGCTATGGGCTGGACGGTCCTGGATAGAATCCCGGTGGGGACGAGATTTTCCGCCCCTCCAGACTGGTCCTGGGGCCCACCCAGCCTCCTATACAATGGGTATCGGGTCTTTCCTGGGGGTAAAGTGCGGTCGGGGCGTGCTGCTGACCACTCACCCCCTTCTAGTTCCGTGGTCATAGAAGAGTAGAGCTATACTTCTACTCACCCTCTGGGCCACACCAGGCCTGTAACGGGATCACTCTACCTTTACCTTTATGTGATTGCAGTATGTGAAACTTTATTATCTTTATTTCATAAAAGTATTCCATTTGGACACTATACTACTGCAGACTAATCAGTAAAGTAGGTGGCAATGGACTGGATAATCAAGTTTTGAATTGCAAGTACAAGAAATATTTTTATGTAGGTCTGTGCCCTCAGTTACTGCCACGCACACTGAAGCATCAATATATCAAGAACCATGGTCTCTGTCTTTGGACCAGTGACCTCCATCTAGTACCCAGTTTTAATTTTGGCCAGGGTACTGAATATTTTCTTGGAATTTGTGACAGTGTGTTGAAATAGACGTGGACTGCTTACTGTGTAGTACTTCCAAATTCTTAACCACAGTATAGTGCTGTCATTTCATTAGTAGCAGAGTATCATGTGAACCAAATTGACTCAAATATCCCTTTTAAAGGAGTCTATTTCTCACTGAACACAATGATTCCAGTGACTGTCACTTATTGAAGGGTTACTGATAATCTTCTTTTAAGAGTGTGTTGAGTTCCCATGTTGCATGTTGACCTCTGGCACTTCCTTAAATCACTTTTTATTCTGGGCAACAAGAACAAATCGCTGTGCTAAATATGTTGAATAAAGTGGATTGGGAAGCAGAAGAATCTTGGGCTGAGGAATTTCTTTGTGGAGTGCAGTGAGTGGGTTGGTGCACTGTAGTGATGCAGCATCCATAAACCAACACTTTGTTAGCTCTTTGTCATTAAAAATGTCATGAACGTGTATAATGTGGACATTAGGTTTCAGAATTACATTCAATGGGGATTCTGTGCTTTTATATTGAACAAACCACTCGGAAGTTTTAGTGTTTCTGAGTTTTGTCTGTAAATGCACATTTAACCTTCCCATCATAGCCCTTCAAAGCCTACATATTCAAGAAATGTGAGCCTTTTTTATGAAAATTGTAAGACATGAGGAAAATTATTCTACACACTGTAAATATGATGGTAAAATCCTGGAATTTTTATTCTGCTTTACAAATTCTTGTCCACATGGATCACCAAAAGAAAATACTGCTCTTGCAGAAAGGAGAATATAACAAAAATTCAATTTTGAAGTAAATATTTTACATCTGATTTCTTTTTAGACATGTCTGTGCTGCAGGTTTTTGGTTGAACAGTGAACACTGATTATGTTGCAAATTTTTATGCACTTTCACAGAATTATTTGAGTTCTAGCATGGTTTTGTGAAAACAGCTACACTGTTTGTAGCGCCTGCTACTTCAGTGTGCCTATGCTCTGGGAATTATTCTCTGTGAAGACTCTTTGACTTGATACACACTCTTCTGGATCTCTGTCATATAAATGATACATGTGTTATTGTTTAAATATACACAACAGTCCTTAGCAGGTAGTTTTCTGAGAAGTCTTGAATGAGAGTTTTCATTTCATGTGCCTGATATTCCAGCTGCAGTACTCTTCTTTTGTAGCTGCTCCTCACCCAGTACATAAACAGTTATTATTGTGTATTCATATCTGGAGATTGGTTTATTTCCAGTAGGTATATTTTATTCTAAATGACATAATTGTCCAGGACTATTCTGGAAACAATGCTGAAACATTTTTTCCTGCTTAATTTGACTATTTTGTTCTTAAAGATATAGCATCGTACAAGTCAGTTCCCCCAATAAAATCATTGTAGCTCTGTGCAGTAGGGCTTTGTTGCATGGTTTTGTTGACCATGACACATACAAAGGTGCTGAGAATCTTCTGTCTTGGTGTGGTAGAGGAAGAGCACTCTAAGATATGACTTCTTTTCCAATGGAAGGCAGCAGCAAGAATTGAAGCTTTGTGTTTTTCTTTTGTCCCAATTTCAAACTTCTTCCAAGATGCCTGGGAAAGAAATACGATGTTTCTTCTGATAGTGCATGTTAATTGTACCTAATTTGTATGTCTTAAGCAAGTGGGGCTGTCAGATAAAAGTGTGAAAATGTGACAGCAACTGCAGATGTAATATCCTGTTTCCAGTAAGTTGCTGCAATTGTGTGGACTAAACCACATTGCTGGACAGATGCACAAGAACTGCCAAGTAGTATTTTGCTACTGAGTCACACAGCATTCACAGTGTAGTCTACAACAGTGATGGTGTTTGTTGGGTAAATACATGGTAACTGTAATGCTGTGTGTGTACTAGGGGCTCATCCACACTGATCTCTTGATGTGGTGTGCTTCAAACACTGTTGGCATATTCTACAAGTGGTTGGAATTTTGGACAAGGGTCACAACCAGATTTATCAGGTGAAACAACATTTTTGTCCTCTAAGATGTAAAAAAGAAATGTGAGTTGGAAATGGTCTCTGGAAAATGAGATGGAACCAGGAACAAGTCTGAGGTGGGGTAGTAGCCTGTACTAGTAAGATGCTATGGTTGGTTGTCTGTGTAGACTCATATTTATTGGACAAGCTACAAATCTTTTTGGCTCCATTTTCTTGCCCTGGCGTTAGGCAAATTTCTGTATGAGCCTGGATAAATTTTTGGGCATAATTACTGTTTTCTATTATAGGTATGTTTTAGAAGTTGCACTGTAAGATACATACAGAAATAGGATGCTGGAGGTGCATCTGGCTTAGGTTTATGTGACTCATTCTCCTGGAACTTGGCTTTGGTCTACATGTCATTACTATTTGAGACTTCATCCCTGTCAGTTCTTTGTTCACCACTGGTAATGCTAGACTCGTGACCCATCCCTATGTAGCTGGACAGTAACCTTGGGTCTTTGTTCAGGAACAGGACTGTTGCTTTTCAAAGAGTATATGAAGTTATCAATCAGTCTCATTTGGCAAATCACTGTTGCGTTTAGCAATTATATTTGCTACTTCTTTGTGTTTCAAAATTCTTGCCATCTGGCACACACAGAACCTTTTAACAAACTTTAAGTGCCGTCATGTGACGTGTGATGAACAATGGCTCAAGACACCACTGCTGTTAGCGATTATTAAAATCAAAGTAAAAATCACTGAAAGATCTACATTAACTGTGAGATGTGAAAGATCAGTTGATATAGGCACTACATGCTTCATTCTTTACTGTAGTGTGAATACATTATTTAATTAATACGTATCACTCTGAAAATGGTGGCTTCAATCTGTGCCAAAATACTGGAGCTGTTTTCACATGAAAAATGTAATTGTGTATAAAATGAGGACTTATTCTAGAGAAATGTAAATTGAAAGAGGCAGTGGTAATGTGTATATTCAAAGTGTGGTCCAAAAATTGACTAGTACTCCATCTGAAGGAAGTGATTAAGGTATTATGAAAAACTAATTTCGTAAATCAATGGAATTTGTTTTATCCATTTTATATTACATTGTGGTGACATGCATGATGACACATATGAACATGAGTATGTGTAGAGATTGTACTGATGTAGCCATTCATTATGTAGTCTGTCGTACCAGATCCATAGCCTCTTCAGAAGCAAGTTCCTCACAGAGTGTGAGCTAGTGCACACACTTTCAAGTTCCTGTATGTCCTGTTTTTGTTAAAGTCATCCAGTAGCTGCTTACATCTTTCTCCTCTTCCGTCTCTCCGTTAATGTTTTAGAAGGCAGTACTCCCACTTAATGTAACCAGTTCAGTTAGCCCAATGTTGAATAATGTTACTGTTACATTCAGTAGCATACACATTTTCCGAGCGATAAACAGGCAGCGCTAACAATCAAAACAACAAGAAAAAGAAGGAAAATCGTTTCCTCCCAGGCAAAGTCTGTTTACAAGGAAATGAAAGCATGAACAGATGTTCCTTTCCTCCGTGACTCTATGTAGCCTAATACTTAATTTTTCACACGACCAGTACGGCTGATCTTCTCCGTCCTTCAGCACTACATTTCAGACATCTCAAGGTAATTGTGACCTGTTTTCCTAAATGTCAAAATTTCGGCACCATACCAAGCCGTGCTCCAAACGTAGAATTTCACTAGTTCCTTCCATTTGAGTTCAGGGTCTTCTTGAGAAATGCGCTGTTCTGGATTATTGCGTAACGATTAGTAATTTATTACCGACGTTTCGGGACAACATCGGTCCCATATCCAAGGGTCAAGAATCCTTGAAGATGGGACCGATAAGTTGTCCCGAAACGTCGGTAAGAAATTACCACTGCTCGCTGCATAACAGCCCAGAAGAGCGCAGTTCTAATCATCTTCGCGGTGGAAGCGTGAAATCACGCAAGATTCTCCTAGTTGTTTGCCGCTTTTGCCATGGAAATCCTGAATTCAAGTTCATATGTATATTTGCATCATTTACGTATCATCAGGCCTTTGGAGTATCGGGTAGATAGTGCTAGTGACGTATTATAGAAGCATATTTCACTATACGCGATGTGGGGTTAGAATTTAAAAAATGGGTGTATTAGGGCGGGTGTGATTCGAACGAAACCCCGAATATCGAATCCGCTATCATACCTCTTTTTCCACGCCTTTATGCGGTGTAGGGGGAGAGTGGACGACAGACTTGCTTGGAGGGGACGGTACGCTTTAGGTCGAACTAGGACTGCAGATTCGTATGACAAATAAATGGGACACAGCGCAGCAGAAGAACGGGATAGGCTTCCTAGTGAGGAATGTGTTTCGCACTTTGTAGGAAACAGACTGGCTATGTACATATAACTTAACATTGAAGCGCATCCATTTAACCATTGTTGCAGTAGAAAAGCAATAAGTAGTACATATTCTGAGTGTGAGTTTGCAGCCTTAGGTATTCAGCATGCAATACGCATGAGCAGTATTATGTTGTCATCTGTCACCTGTCTGGGTGTACTATATTTTTGAACATTAGCTTATAAACGGCGCGATTTTCGGTGCAAAAATGAACATGAAACTGTGTTTTGATTTTCCATACAATTTTTGTCTGAAACATTTCTCATTGAAGCAGAATTTAGCGAGATAGTCATAAATGTGCATAGGCTTTGTGTAAAGTACTCATTCTTCGTGACAGATTTTAATTAAACTTGAGTTTTCTCGACAGATTTTCGAAAAATAATCATATTAAATTTCATGAAAATCCGTCCGGTTGGCGCCGAGTTTTTCCATGCGGACAGACAGACAGACGTGACGAAACTAATAGTCGTTTTTCGCAGCTTTTCGAACGCGCCTAAAAAGCGAATAGGGGATAGAATCAAATTTATCTGGGGTGTTAGAATTTAAAAAACACATGATTTTCAATATAAAAGAATTGAATATTTTTCTCGTTTATTGAATAGGAACATACGGATACGTTCTCGCCCGAATCGAGTCATAAATATCAGTCAAGCTGAATTTACCGGAGAAAGAATGTCTGTCCCCCAAAATAAGACGTGTAGGAAGGAGCTAAAACATGCAATTTTGTTTTGTTAAAAATGAGTTGTTGTTGGATTAAATACAGGACAAATCTGATATCGATTTCATTTTTTATATAATAAGATGTTTTTTATCGTTAGTATGTTCAGTACATGGTCTTCAGCACACAATGTACAGTAGATCAATGTATACTTGACAACAGCCATAACAAAATAAGATACATCTTAATGGGGAAAATCATCAGTCTCACACGTACCTCAAACGTCTGATGAGCCATTACCTACATACGTCTAAATACCATTGCCAGAAATGGTCACCCGTTTCCGCCAGCGATTTCGATGAATAAAATCAGTATAATTGAAGCAGGTTATTGCCGTTCTATGGGCGATAACAAAATAGACCAAATGATCTATGACCCATAAAATGGCTTCGTGTTTGGGGCTGGGCCATATTGACATATTGGGAAAAAGCAGCTACGTGGCGGGGGTGGGGATGTAACGGAAGTCTTTGCGCTGGATGATGGCCAGTCTGCTCCTTGTCCAGCGCCATACGTCTGTAGTTTCTTTGCCTTTCGTGAATGGATGAAGTAGGGCGTCGGGTGTGTGGCAATGAGTACATTCATAAGAGGACTGGCGATGGATTCGAAACGGGCAGATCTGCGTCGGTATAAGGTCATGTATCGTGCGATAGCATGTTGAGAGGATTGCGCCATTGATTGGAACATAATGGAGGTTCTTCAAGACCTGTGACCACTCTGTGGATGGGTGCTGTAGGAGTATCCGCATTTTGGGAGCATCGTGTTTAACCGCCCTTAGATTGCGTATGTGGGTGTACTGTAAACTTTTCCGGTGATGTGTCGGAGAGTGGTCGTCGTGTAACATATTTCGCGAAAATCATGTGGGAATAGTTCTCGTATCCGGTGGTTAATCGATGTAGAAATGCACTTTCCACAGTTTTAACCATCTAGCGGTCAACGTTTCTTCGGTTCGTAGATGTTTCCGGCATCGACTGAGAAAGAGCACATGACATTTGGCTTGTGCGTCGATGATCTTCGCACCTCCTTCCGTCGGCGGTAGATGCAGAGTCGAGAGGGGCACCCGGAATATTTCTCCAGCCCATTAAACCACGCACCCAGACTGTTGATTTGACGTGTAGAAGCTTCCTCCGGTATGGGCAGTATTTGCATGCAGTACCAGATCTTTGAGAGCAGATACGTACGTACGAATCATATCCGTTGTAGTAGACACAGATCTCTTATATAGCTCTCGTGAGTTAAGCACTCGACAATATGAAGTGCTGACGACCACATTTTGTTTATCGTCTGGTGATAAGTAATTTCTAAAATCCTTGCTTCAGTGGCATAGAGGATACACAGTACATTAATGTACGTGTTCCACTTCCCCCAGAGTTGGGCTTTAGATTTGCTTTTTTTTTTTTTTTGTTATGTTTTTGCACCAGTAACTTGTTCATATGTGTATAGAATGTTCTGTAATAAAGGAATATCTGTCGGGTCTGTCAGTATGATAGTCACATCGTCCGCATAGACAGTAACGACTACTTTCTGTGTTTCATTGTCGAGCCGGAGACCAGTCACTTCTTCGTCGAGCTTCGTAAGTAGAGGGTTAAGAAGTAATGCGTTCATGAGCATACTTAGTGGGCAACCGTGTCTTACCGAGCTTTATTATCGGGAAAGCGGGTAGCATCCGTCCATTTATTTGACAACGCAATGAGGCGTGAGCATATAGGCCTTTGAGGAGGGCGACTGTGTCGTTATCGAGAGCGTATTGACAAAGGATGTGGTAGATACAGTCGTGAGATACACGGTCAAAAAGGTAAAGTGTTCCCGTTACAGGCCCGGTGTGGCCCAGAGGGTGGGTAGTGGTATAGCTCTACTCTTCCATGACCGCGGCACTAGAAGGGGGTGAGTGGTCAGCAGCACGCCCCGGCCGCACTTTGGCCCCGGGAAAGACACGGTACCCATTGTACAGGAGGCTGGGTGGGCCTCAGGGCTGGTCTAGACGGGCGAAAAACCTCTTCCCCTCCGGGATTCTATCCCGGACCGTCCAGCCCGTGGCTCAGTCGCTATACCGACTGAGCTACGCGGCCCACACACGGTCAAAAGCTGATGCAAATTCAAGTGAAAGGAAGCAAATTGCTTTTTGGGTGAGCTCCGCATATGCCACGACATCCCAAATGCTAGCCGCGACGTCAAGAATGTTTTCATACCTCTATTCCACCCCGTTTTGCGGTATAGGAGGAGAACGCACGACAGACGTTTATAGTGGGGGCGGAGCGGCTTCGGTCTAATGTAAGGCTGCAGATTCCAACTAGTAAGAGGGACACAGCACAAGGATGGAGCAGGACTGGAACCTAAAATCTGTATAATGTTGTGTGGTAAATAAGGCCGCAGGCATCGGACCCAAGTCTAGAATGAAATGTCTTTAGATGGTACACGGACGTGGAGCCCTTTCAGGAGAGGATAAATATTTATTTCTGTAGGTCGGTAGGATTCAAACATCAGATCGTGTACGTATATGTCCACGTTGCTGGTCAAGTGGCGGTTGTTACGTGGATGGTGACGCTAAATATTAACTAAGAAGGATGGAACAGGAAGGCAGGACTTGAACCAAAGTCGGGTGTCATACGGATGGGGACGCTAAACTTTAATTTATACATAAGATCCTGCGTCTTTCCGATAGGCCGTCTGTTTAGGGAGAAGACGTGGATATTTTCCGCTTGTATGAAATAGGAAGACGTTGCTGCACATTCATGTAGGGGAAAGAAGGAGCAAAGTTACGATGAACGTGTTCAAATGAACACACACTCTCTTTCATACCAGTATAACACACAAAAGAAGTGCGCTTCTCTTCTTTGTGTGTGTGTTCTTATTGCATATACCAGTATAACACACAAAAGAAGTGCGCTTCTCTTCTGTGTGTGTGTGTGTGTTCTTATTGCATGTACCAGTATAACACACAAAAGAATTGCGCTTCTCTTTTGTGTGTGTGTGTGTGTGTGTGTGTTCTTATTGCATACACCAGTATAACACACAAAAGAAGTGCGCTTCTCATCTTTTTGTGTGTGTGTGTGTGTTCTTATTGCATATACCAGTATAACACACAAAAGAAGTGCGCTTCTCTTCTTTGTGTGTGTGTGTGTGTGTTCTTATTGCATGTACTAGTATAACACACAAAAGAATTGCGCTTCTCTTCTTTGTGTGTGTGTTTTCTTATTGCATATACCAGTATAACACACAAAAGAAGCGCTATTTTCTTCTTTGTGTGTGTGTGTGTGTTCTTATTGCATATACCAGTATAACACACAAAAGAAGTGCGCTTCTCTTCTTTGTGTGTGTGTGTGTGTGTTCTTATTGCATATACCAGTATAACACACAAAAGAAGTGCGCTTCTCTTCTTTGTGTGTGTGTGTGTGTGTGTTCTTATTGCATATACCAGTATAACACACAAAAGGAGTGCGCTTCTCTTCTTTGTGTGTGTGTGTGTGTGTGTGTGTGTATTCTTATTGCATATACCAGTACAACACACAAAAGAAGTGCGCTTCTCTTCTTTGTGTGCGTGTGTGTGTGTGTGTTTTCTTATTGCATATACCAGTATATCGCACAAAAGAAGTGCGCTTCTCTTCTTTGTGTGTGTGTGTGTTTCCTTATTGCATATACCAGTATAACACACAAAAGAAGTGCGCTTCTCTTCTTTGTGTGTGTTTTCTTATTGCATATACCAGTGTAACACACAAAAGAAGTGCGCTTCTCTTCTTTGTGTGTGTGTGTGTGTGTGTGTGTTTCCTTATTGCATACACCAGTATAACACACAAAAGGAATGCGCTTCTCTTCTTTGTGTGTGTGTGTTTCCTTATTGCATATACCAGTATAACACACAAAAGAAGTGCGCTTCTCTTCTTTTTGTGTCTGTGTGTGTGTGGTTGTGTTCTTATTGCATATCACGTGGAATCATATTTTGGATACAGATACACGCAGTCATGCACAATACAACAATTTTCAAGCTTACTAGTTTCGCCCCACATTCAGGGCATCATGAGACCTAAACATTATCTAGAACTCGTGAGAAACCATAAATAGTTCATATATTAACCTGATAAAGAGATCTCATTCCCTTTACACAAGCGTCATAAAATTTGCTAAAAACGGTGTAAAATTATATAAAAAGTAATTGTGTATTAAAAGCAAGAATATTTTAAGTAAGGAATTATTAAGGAAAGTAGGCAGTTTAAAAATTGTCTGTGGTGTATAGCGCACACTGCAGCCTCAGGTTAGTCTGTCTCGAAACCGATAATGTATGTACTGATGATTGCATGCTCCAGGGAAATTTCAGTGCACTTTAATGTGAGAACGCACCACGTTTGCCTGTAGTAAATGTTTATCTTTCTGTTCTATATATCAGCGTTTTACTGGAGTTTCGTTTACATTCTTCTTATAGATAGGTACTATGATCGACTCATTACATTCCTCAGGGCAATTTCTCCTCATTCCAAGTAGAAATAATTAGTTTATGAATCTCAGAGCAAATTGTTCTACCCCCTGCTTTAATCAATTCTGCTGGTAATTGATAAATACCTGGTCATTTATGACTTTTTAGGTTTTCAATAGCCAAGTCAACCTCATAGGCACTTGGTTCAGGTGCTAATGGTTCTGCTGTGTGTATTTCTATCTGCCTAACGTCATTAACCCTATGTACTGTACATTTAACAGCTGGGAGAAATAGGTCCTTCACCTAGCCAAAATACTGTGGGAGTCTGCAACCAAATCATCTTTGTCATTCTTCACTATATCAGTTCTAGGCTGGTAACCATTCTTAAAGTCACTGATACCCCTCTACAAGAGCCTAATACTTTTTATCTTCTGGAGGACCACTACTTGTCACCTGTCCACAACTGCTAATTCAATATATTCGCAGCTACCCTCCATATTGGAGGATGTTAATCCATCTGCAACCTGAGGACGCGCCATGCCATGGTGACAGGGAACCACTTACTATCACATGAATATCTGCATCTGTTCCAACAGTAATTCACTCCTCCCACCCCATCCCTGAAACAAGGCTTTGTTATCGAACCAGACACTGGCTGCTGTGAATGGTATTTTCACGGTCTTCATCAGTCCCTACGCTCAAGTTCCTGGATCGTGGCCTATCTAAATTTGACCACGACCGCCTTCCTTAAAATCCCTTTAAAATTAAGTTCTACCGCTCGCCCTATAATATGATACTATTTTAAGACTGAGGTACAACAGCGTTAATACAGAAGAGAAAGAACTTCCGCTTGTATTAGAAACCGGTCCCAAAAATAACGCCATTCTCGAAAATCACAGCTGTGTTCTGATTTATAATTCCGCTTATGACGATTCGTTCCTTATACAGTGTTACGTCTTGCTTACTGCTTTACCCTGAAAAAGGAGGCATCATTCTTCTCCGAAACTCAGTAATTATTTGTCAGTCGATAAGACATAATGTCTCAGAAACCTTTATTTTCATTAACACCGCTGTGAGCACTCCGTTTCCGCAAAACTCCATACCTTGCAACAGCAACTGTTCTTCGTTGCTAGTTGGACGAAGACAACCGCGAACATACGGGCGCAGGCTCAAGAAGCTTACTGTCGAATGCTGACGTTGGACAAGAGAATACAATTTGTCCATGAATACCTCATGGCGCGTGCATGGT
>Ga0123354_10010722_pt1 | contig 14139 bp, 13 predicted proteins | sample TergutLab28metaG_2_FD_97872 | JGI IMG/M metagenome (GOLD analysis project Ga0123354, IMG submission 97872) | Labiotermes labralis P4 segment gut microbial communities from Petit-Saut dam, French Guiana - Lab288 P4 | ecosystem: Host-associated > Arthropoda: Insects > Digestive system > Gut ... | reverse complement strand
GCGAACTCGTGCTCTGCCGCCGTGCCGTCGCCCAGGGTCGAGCCGTCCAGGACATCGCCGTTGACTGTGTGGTTGCCGGTACCTTCGGTGAAGTCGTGGCTGAAGCTGTTGACGGTCGGCACGTCGTTGGTGCCGGTGATGGTGATGGTCAGTGTGCCGGTGGCGAGATCGCCATCGACGTCCGTGTAGGTGTAGGTGAAGGTTTCGGTGACTTGCTGGCCCGGTGCCAAAGCTTGTACCACTGCGCTGTCGTTGTCCAGTTCAAACGTGTAGGTGCCGTCCGGCTTGAGCGTAATGGCGCCGTACTGGCTGCTCGCGGCCGGATTGTCCCAGGCGAACTCGTGCTCTGCCGCCGTGCCGTTGCCCAGTGTCGAGCCGTCCAGGACATCGCCGTCGACTGTGTAGTTGCCGCCATCCTCAATGAAATCCACGCTGAAACTCTGCACGGTGGGCACATAATTAACCGGCGTGGTCGGTTGCAGGTTGCCCGGTGTTTGGTTGCCCGGGGGCGGGGTGCCGTCATTCGTCCCGCCATCGCCTCGCGTATCCGCCTCGCCATCGCCTCGCGTATACGCCCCACCGCCGTCGTAGGGGTAGAGCTCGACGCCGCGCGCCGTCCCATATTCGAAGGCGAGCGGGCTGACGCTTTCGACGATGCGCGCGAATTCGACGAAGGTGTGCCCTTCATTGCCCACGCCGGGAATGCCGGCGGCCGGGGATTCGAGAAGTTCGTCAAGATTTTGTCCGCTGGCCAGAGCCTGGGTGAGGTCGGTGAGAGCCTTCGGGTCGTTGCTGACCGCGCTGTCGGTGGCGTCCGGTTTGGTTTCGGCGGCGACTTCGGCGTCGATGCGAACGACATCGCCCGGCACGACGCTGAGTTGCCGGCCATCGGCCAGTTGTAGAACGACCTGGGCGTTATCGGAGCTGACGACGGATTCGCCTTCACGGATGACATCGCCAAGCTTGAGCTGGCGCAATTGCCCTTCGGCATTGCGAACATAGGCTTCGCCAGTGAGGGACGTAACTTTTGCGAAAATCGAACTCTCGGCCATGATGGGTCTCCGTGCGGTTTGGCTACGATGTACCCAGCATAGGACGCACGTCATACCCGCGCTATGGTACTTAGGTACAGTTGGCGAGCGCGCCGCCTGGTTCGCGGCCTTGAGCTTGTTGTGGAATCCGTATCCCATGGCCGCGGCCGACATGGCGGCCGCGCTGGTAGGCCCAACGCCTTGGGCGTCGTTGATGGAGGAATGCCGTGAATTTGTTGTGAGTTGCTTCTATAACGGCAATTGCCATCGTAACGACAATACTTTCGACACCATCGGGGTAAAGCGCGCCTTGCCTTCGCGTAGTCGGCTGATCTGGAAAAGAGTTACTTTTCCGGGATATAGCGGCCGGCTTCTTGCGCCGCCTTGGACCAACGGCGAATCGTCGCGCGTAACGCGCGCTGTTCCTTGCCGTCGATCGGCATCGTTGAAACCAGCTTCAGCACCGCTTCCGGCGTAACGTAAGCGTACTCAAACAGGGCGATGCAGAACTCGCGATCCTTTTCGCGCCCGGCTACCGCCTTGGCCAGAAAGAGATCAAGGACGTCCAGACAGTAGCCAACGCGGTTTCTGGTATTGCCGTTTTGAACGCGGTGCACCCGCTGCATCCAATCCATCGGCAAGCTTGCGGTTTCCGGCCCAACGCCTTGGGCGTAGTAACCATAGGTTTGATGGAACTGGGAACCCTCGCCGATGGCGCCCTCAATCTTGTCGGCCAATTCAGGCGCCTGGAGGGGATATATGTCGGCTTCCATGGATACCGTGAACACTTCTTCGGGCCGGGGAACAGAGCCAAGTATCGACTGGCTGCCAAGGATGACGAATTCGTACTGGTCGGTTATGTCTCCGCTGGCGCGGATGATGTGCTCCAGTTCCTCTTTGGTCATGGCGGCTCCTTGGGCGTCACATCGCCTTGCGGCGTTCCTGGCATGGCACTGATTTGAATCCCGCTCTTGAGTTCGCTCGCCTGTTGCAGGATGCGCTGGCGAATTTCTTCCGGGAGGATCGTGACGAGAGGCGATGTCTGGCGCAGTTGCTGTGCATGCCGGGTGCGCCCCAGCGCCTTGCGCCAGGTTTTCGCCCTCAGAATGTCCGCCCATTCCCGCCACAGGATGGCAGAGCGGGAATCGCCCGTCACGAGCCAGCGTTGAACCGTGTCTTGAGCCTGCTCTGCCAACGCCGGGTTGGACTTGACCAAGCGCACGGCTTCCTCGTGGAGCGTCAGGCTCTGCAAGTCCTGAAGCTGATGCCTTGTCTGATCTGCAAAAACGCGAACTTGCACGACCGGCGCTGCGCGCCGAGAGCGGGCCGCGGCAGAATCCGCCGGCGCGGGTTGCAGGGTATCACCTGCCAGCAGCGCCAGATCGCCGCTGATGCCGAGAATGGACATGACGCGCAAGTAGGTGCCCAGTGCGGGAGAGGGATCACCCGCCTCGACCGCGCGCAAGGTATTGCGGGTAATACCAACATGCGCCGCCATTTCTACCGTCCCCAAGCCCTGCGCTTTGCGCAGGCGCTTGAGACGGTCGCCCAGTTGCAGCAGTAGCTGGCGTTCCAGGATGAGATTTTTTTTCGAGGCGGTCATTTGGTCAATACTTTAACCAAAGTATGATTATTTGGTCAATATATTGACCAAATAATCGCGCTCAAAGCTGCGCTTGCCATAAGCAAAAATTACGCTGTTGAATCAGGGCAATAACGCCTCGCCGCCGGCCAGCCGGGCGCGCAACTGGCCGCAGGCGCCTTCGACGTCCTGGCCGGCGGATTGGCGCAGGCGGGTGAGGATGCGGCGGCGGTTGAGGCTGGCCGCCAGCGCCGCCGTTCGTTCCGCCGCCGGGCGGTCGAAACCGGCGCCTTCAACCGGGTTGAAGGCGATCAGGTTCATCATCGCGTATTTGCCGGTCAGCAGGCGGACGATGGCGTCCATGTCGGCCTCGCTGTCATTGACGCCGGCCAGCAGTACCCATTGGTACTGGATCGGGTGGCCAACGGCGCGGGCGTAGGCTTCGCCGAGTTCGACCAGTTCCGCCGGGGCTATGCGCGGGGCGTTAGGCAGCAGGTGGGCGCGCAGTTCGGGATCGGCGCTGTGCAGCGAGATCGCCAGCGCCGGCTTGACGGTTTGCCGCGGCAGGCGGTCGAACACCCGGCGGTCGCCGACCGTGGAAAAGACCAGGTTCTTGTGGCCGATGCCGCCGGCCGTGCCGAGCAGGTCGATGGCTTCGAGTACGTTGTCGAGATTGTGCGCCGGCTCGCCCATGCCCATGAAGACGACGCGCCGGACGGGGCGGCGGGCGCGGGCGGCGACCACTTGGGCGACGATTTCGCCGCTCGTCAGTTGGCGTAAAAGGCCGTCGCGGCCGGTCATGCAGAAGCGGCAGCCGACGGCGCAGCCGACCTGGGTCGAAACGCACAGGCCGTCGCGCGGCAGCAGCACGCTTTCGACCGTCTGGCCGTCGGCCAGTTCCACCAGTAACCGCGCCGAGCCGTCGGCGGCAGGGTGTTCGGAACGCACCCGGGCCAAGGCGGCCAATTGCTCGCCAATGGCCGGCAGGGCGTTGCGCAGGGCCAGCGGCAGATAGTGTTCAGCCGGCTTCTGGCGCGGCCCGGCGGTCAGCGGCAAGGCGGCGGTCCAGGCGCGCAGGATGCGTTCTTCATGTTCCGGACGGGCGCCATGCTCACGCAGCAATTGACGCAGTTGGGGGATGCGCATGGGGGTTAGAGCGGTGTTGATTCGCGACTGTACGAAACTGGAGTGCTTCGCTGCGCTGGCAATGACGGCTGTTTTGTCACCGTCATTGCGAGGAGCGAAGCGACGAAGCAATCCAGAATGGGTGGCATTTATTAGCGGCCAGCCGCCACCGGCGCGAGCACGGCGCGGCGGCGGGCGGCGGCGCGGGCGTCGAGCCAGTTTTTCCAGGCGATCAGGCAGCCGAGCAGGATGAAGGCGCCGGGCGGCAATATGGCCAGGAGGAAGCCGGGATAGCTTTCCGGCAGCAGTTGCAGGGCGTGCAGGCCGGGGATCACCATGTCGATGCCGCTGAACAGCGTGCCGGCGCCGATCAGTTCGCGCAGACCGCCGAGCAGGGCCAGGGTCCACAACATGCCGAGGCCCATGAAAACGCCGTCGAACATCGACTGCCAGGGCGGGTTCTTGGCGGCGAAAGCTTCGACGCGGGCAAGCACGATGCAGTTGGTGACGATGAGCGGAATGAAAATGCCGAGTACGAGGTAAAGCTCATGCAAATGGGCGTTGAAGAGCAGGTCGATGATGGTCACCAGGGCGGCGACGATGAGGATGAATACCGGGATGCGGATTTCGTGCGGGATCAGGTTGCGCAGCGTGGCGACGGCGAGATTGGAGAGGGCCATGACGAGGATGGTGGCGAGCGACAGCATGATGCCGTTGACCGCGTTGGTGGTCACCGCCAGCAGCGGACACAGGCCAAGCACCTGAACCAGCGAGCTGTTTTGCCGCCACAAGCCATTGCTGGCGATGCCGCGCAATTCGTCGGGGGCGATCATGGGTTTTCTCCTTTGGCGAACAGCAGGGCTGCCGCATGAAAGGCGTCTTGCATGTGTTCTCCCTCGCCCGGCTTGAAGTGGTCGCGAAAGCCTTCGGTCGTGGTGCGTTCCGCGAGCGCCTTGCAGCCCCTCTCCCATAAGGTGTGATGGGGAGGTCGATCAAAGCAAGGCGCGTTGCCCCCGCTCTCCCTCCCCCCTCGCGGGGGAGGGCCGGGGAGAGGGGGAGGTTGAGCGAAGAACGATGCGATGGACGAACGAGCCGCCGTTTCTCTTGCCGCCTCCCCCTCTCCCCCAGCCCCTCCCCCGCGAGGGGGGAGGGGAGTGCTGGCTTTTTGCGACAACTTTCCGGGCGGGGCGAGGGAATCCGTGGCGAACAGGCGGTCGCGATTGGTGGCGGCCCATTGCGCCGCTTTCAGCAGCGCCTTGGTCACGGCGCGCGGGGTGACGGTGGCGCCGGCATGGTAGTCGATGCGGCCGCCGTCCTTTTTCACCTTCCACTCGCCGGGCGGCGTTTCGGCGAGCGACAGGCCGGTGAATTGGGTGATCCACGGTCGCGCCCGGTTCTTGTCTTTCTTCGGCTCGATGAAATCGCCGAGGCCGGGGGTTTCCCGGTGCTGCACGACGCGCGTGCCGGCGATGCGGCCATCGGCGCGGATGGCGACGATGAGGCGGATTTTGCCGGCATAGCCATCCGGCGCCACCGCCTCGAAAACCAGCGCCGCCGGCTGGCCGTCCAGACGGGCGCGGTAGAGGGTCGAGGGTTCGTTCAGGCCCAGCTCGGGCGTCGGCGGCAGGGTCAGCGTGTCGGCGAGCAGGGCGTTGTCGTAATCGCCCGGCGGCAGCAGCTCGCCGATCAGTTTCATTTTTTCCTCGGCGGCGGTGCGCTCGATGGCCGGCAGGGTCCACAGGTAAACGGCGGCCAGGAGGCCGCTGAAGATGACGACGAAAACCGCGAGAATGACGGCCGTGCGCGCCGCCATGCCGGTTGCGGTGAATTGCCGGGCGCTGCTCATGCGCCGTCCTTTTTGCGATCACGCAGGCCGAATACCGAGGGCTGGCAGAGGCGGTCGATCAGCGGCGCGCACAGATTCATCAGCAGCACGGCAAAGGCAATGCCGTCGGGATAGCCGCCAAAGACGCGGATGATGTAAGCGAGCAGGCCGGCCCCGGCGCCGAAAATCAGCCGGCCGCGCGGCGTCGCGCAGCCGGAGACGGGATCGGTGACGATGAAGAAAGCGCCGAGCATGGCGCTGCCGGAAAAGAGGTGGAAGAGCGGATTGGCGAAGTGGACCGGGTCGTGCAGCCAGAGGATGCCGGCAATGGCCGCCAGCGTCCCGATAAAGGCCAGCGGCGCTTGCCAGGCGATGATCCGCCGCCGCCACAGCCAGAGGCCGCCGAGCAGGTAGCCGGCGGCCACCCATTCCCAGCCGCGACCGGCGATCTGGCCGTAGATTTCCCGCTTGGCCAGGAGCTGGTCGACGCCGTCGCCGCCCAGCGTCAGCCCCGTTTTCAGGGCGTCGAGCGGCGTCGCGCCGGTCAGCGCGTCGAGGCGTGGCGCCAAACCGAGGATGATGGCGAATTGCTCGCCCGGCGCGAGGCCAAGATGCGGCCACTGCGACATCAGCGCCGGAAAGGCGACGATGCAGGCGGCAAAGGCGACCATCGCCGGGTTGAATGGATTTTGCCCGAGGCCGCCGTACAGATGCTTGGCGATGACGATGGCGAACACCGCGCCGGTGGCGACCAGCCACCACGGCGCCAGCGGCGGGAAGGAGAGGGCGATCAGCCAGGCGGTGACGATGGCCGAGCCGTCGGCGAGGAAAAGGCCGAGCGGCTTGCCGCGCGCGCGCAGCATGGCCGCCTCGGCGAGCAGCGCGGCGAGGCTGGCGATCAGCAACTGGAGCAGGATGGCCGGGCCGATCAGCCAGACATAAGCGGCAATGCCCGGCAGTAGCGCCAGACAGACCTGACGCATCACCTTGCCGACGCTGGCGTCCTGAAGGAAGAAAGGGGCGGGGGCGAGATTCATGGGGCGCGGTTCAAGTTGGCTTCTCGTCAGTCGGCGGCGCGGCGGCCTCGGCCCGGCGCGCGGCGGCCCGCGCCATCGCGGCCTGGATGGTGGACATCTTTGCCGCTTGCGCCGCCTCGTCCGATGTTGGGGCTATGCCGGCCTGTACCGGAGTCTCGGCGGAAATTTGTGGCGATGCGGGTTGCTCATGTACTCCCTCCCCCCTCGGAGGTTGTCGCAAAAGGCTTGATCCGCGCTCTTGAAGCCCCTCCCCCCTCGCGGGGGAGGGGTTGGGGAGAGGGGGAGGCTCATCGAAGAAAGGCGCATTCCCCATCACTCCTGCCCGCGAAGCGGCGGTTGCAAGCGCGATGGACGAGCCAGCCGCCGTCTCACTTGCTGCCGCCCCCTCTCCCCCAGCCCCTCCCCCGCGAGGGGGGAGGGGAGTAGCGGGGCTTTTGCGACAGTCTCGCGGATCCGGTGAAGATGGGGCGGGGGTGAGGAGTGGAGGGGAAGCAGCCTCGGCGGAAATTTGTGGTGATGCGGGTTGCTCATGCTCTCCCTCCCCCCTCGCGGGGGAGGGCCGGGGAGAGGGGGAGGTGGAGGAATGCGCCTGGCTTCGATCAACCTCCCCCTCTCCCCCAGCCCCTCCCCCGCGAGGGGGGAGGGGGGTAGAAGGGGCGGCGGGCGTAGCCGATTGAACAGCCGCCCTCGCCAACCTCCCAGCCTTCTCCGCCTTATCCCGTTCCTCGCGCGCCTGTTTGAACTCGTAGCGCGCCCTGGCCGCGTCGGCGGCGGTTTTCTCCCGCTCGCGCGCCCAGATTTCGCTCTTGGCGAAGCGGAAGTAATGCACCAGCGGAATACGCGAGGGGCAGACATAGGCGCAGCAGCCGCACTCGATGCAGTCGAACAGGGCGTATTCCTGCGTTTTGCCGAAATTGTGGGCGCGCGCGAACCAGTACAGCTCGAAAGGCTGCAATTCGTGCGGGCAGACCTGGGCGCAAGCGGTGCAGCGGATGCAGGGCATTTCCGGCGCTTTGGGCGGGAACAGGCGCGGCGAATGGGCGATCAGGCAATTGCTGGCCTTGACTACCGGCGCTTTCGCGTCGGGCACCAGGAAACCCATCATCGGCCCGCCCATGACGATGCCGTCGGTGTCGGGCAGCGGCCCGGCCAGCGCCAGCAGATCGGCCATCGGCGTGCCGATCGGGGTGTCGTAATTGCGTGGCGTTTCAACATTGCCGGCGACCGTGACCAGCCTGGAGACGACCGGCTCGCCGTGGGCGACGGCCCGCCAGGCGGTGTAGGCGGTGGCGACGTTGAAGCACTGCACGCCAAGCTCGGTCGAGCGTTTGCTGGCCGGCACTTCCTTGCCGGTCAGGACGCGGATCAACTGCTTGGCGCCGCCGGTCGGGTACAGCGTCGGCACCTCGACGACGGCGAAATCCTCGCCCAGCGCGGCGACGGCGGCGCGCATGGCGGCGGCGGCCTCCGGCTTGTTGTCCTCGATGCCGATCAGCACTTTTTTCGCTTGCAGCAGGTCGCGGAAGAGGGCGCAACCGCGCAGGATGTCGGCGGCCCGCTCGCGCATCAGGACATCGTCGCAGGTGATGAAGGGTTCGCACTCGGCGCCGTTGATGACCACTTCGTCCATCGCCACATGGCGGGCCGGCGTCAGCTTGCCGTGCGTGGGAAAAACCGCGCCGCCGAGGCCGACGACGCCGGATTGCTGCAAATAGCGGCGCACCTCGTCCGGGCTGACGGCGGCGTGGTCGAAGGGGCGGCGCTCAATCCAGCGATCCTCGCCATCCGGCTCGATGACCACGCACAGGGCGTCGAGGCCGGAAGGGTGCGGCTGGACATAGGGGGCGATGGCGACCACGGCGCCGGAAGTCGGCGCATGAATGGCGGCGGAAATCCAGCCGTCAGCCTCGCCGATCAACTGGCCCTTCAGCACATTGTCGCCAACGGCCACCACCGGCCGCGGCGTGCCGCCGATGCTCTGGTGCAGCGGCACGATCAGGCGCGGCGACAGCGGCGCGGCGGCAATCGGCAGGGCGACCGACTCCGCCTTGTGCGTCGGCGGTTTGACGCCGCCCTTGAACTTGAACAGGTTCATCAGCATCGCGCCGCCTCGCCAGCCGCCAGCGCCGGGTGCTTCCACTTCCAGGTTTCGATACTCTCGGCGAGCGGCTGCATGCGGATGCACTCGACCGGGCAAGGCGGCAGGCACAGCGTGCAGCCGGTGCACTGGCCGGCGAGAACGGTGTGCATCTGCTTGGCGGCGCCGACGATGGCATCGACCGGGCAGGCCTGGATGCACAGCGTGCAGCCGATGCAGGTGTTTTCGTCGATGACGGCGGCCGCCTTCGGCTGTTCCTCGGCATCGAGCGGCTTGACCTCGCGGCCGAGCAGGTCGGCCAGACGTTGCACGCCTTCGGCGCCACCCGGCGGACACTTGTTGATCGCCTCGCCTTGGGCGATGGCCTCGGCGTAGGGCTTGCAGCCGGGATAGCCGCACTGGCCGCATTGCGTCTGCGGCAGGATGGCGTCGATCTTGCCGACCAGCGGATCGCCCTCGACCCTGAACTTGACCGAGGCGAAACCCAGGGCGGCGCCGAGCGTGACAGCGCCCAGGGTCATGATGGCGATGGCGAGGAGAATTTCCATTACTGGTATTTGTCCAGGCCGGCGAAGCCCATGAAAGCCAGCGCCATCAGGCCGGCGGTAATCATGGCGATGGCCGTGCCGCGAAAGTAGAGGGGCACGTCGGCGCCTTCGATGCGCTCGCGGATGCCGGCGAAGAGAATCATCACCAGCGAAAAGCCCAGCGCGCTGCCGGCCCCGAACAGCAGCGATTCGACGAAGCCGTAGTCGTTGGCGACATTGAGCAGCGGCACGCCGAGCACGGCGCAATTGGTGGTGATGAGCGGCAGGTAGATGCCCAGCGTCTGCTGCAAGACCGGCGAGGTCTTGGCGATGAGCATCTCGGTCAGTTGGACGATGGCCGCGATGGTGACGATGAAGGAAATGGTGCGCAGGTATTCCAGGCCGAAGGGCAGCAGCAGGTAATGGTCGATGACATAGCTGGCCCCGGTCGCCACGGTCAGCACGAAAGTCGTCGCCGCGCCCATGCCGTAGGCCGTTTCCAGCTTTTTGGAAACGCCCATGAAGGGGCACAGGCCGAGAATCTTGACCAGTACGACGTTATTGACCAATACCGCGCCGACGAGAATGAAAAGGTAGTGGCTCATGATTCCTCTCCCTCGCCCACGCTTGCGGGGGAGAGGGCCGGGGTGAGGGGGCGGCGTCCGCCGCTACAGTGATTTTGATTCAGATCCGGCGCTACGCGCCACCCTCTCCCGCAGGCCCGATACTCCCCTCCCCCCTCGCGGGGGAGGGGCCGGGGGAGAGGGGGAGGCGGCAAGCGAGATGGCGGCTGGTTCGTCCATCGCGCTTGCATACGCCGCTTCGCGGGTAGGAGTGACGGGGAGTGCGCCTTTCTTCGGTGAACCTCCCCCTCTCCCCAACCCCTCTCCCGCGAGGGGAGAGGGGCTTTAAGGCGCTCGCTGAACGTGTAGCCGAAGGTTTTTGCGGCAGGCTCGCTTGTGGGCCAGGGGAGAAATTCATCTCTCGCGTGAATGGCGGAAGTCACGGCGGAAAATGCCTGGCGTTGAATCAAAGCCGCTGGCGGGCCAGCACATCGGCCAGGGTTTGCGCCACCTCGGCCACCAGTTCCGGGCCGCGGTAGATGAAGCCGCTGTAAAACTGCACCAGGCTCGCGCCGGCGCGGATTTTTTCGGCCGCGTCGGCGCCGCTCATGATGCCGCCGACGCCGATGATCGGCACTTCGCCGGCCAGCGCCGTCGCCAGTTTCTTCAGCACCGCCGTCGACGGGTGGAACAGCGGCGCGCCCGACAGGCCGCCGGCCTCGTCGCCATGCGCCAGACCCTCGACGCCCGCGCGCGACAGCGTGGTGTTGCTGGCGATTACCGCATCGAAACGATGCCGGCGCAGCGCCTCGGCAATGGCGGTAATCTGCGCCTCGTCGAGATCGGGGGCGATTTTCAGCGCCAGCGGCACATATTTGCCGTGCTGCTCGGCCAGTTGTTCCTGACGCGCCTTCAAGCGCGACAAGAGATCGTCGAGCGCCTCGTCCTTCTGCAACTCGCGCAGATTCTTGGTATTCGGCGAGGAAATATTGGCCGCTACATAACTGGCCTCGGCATACACCTTGTCGAGGCAGATCAGGTAATCCTCGGCCGCCTGCTCGATCGGCGTCGTCGCATTCTTGCCGATGTTGATGCCGAGAATGCCGCCCTTCTTCGGGAATTGGGCGCGGCGCACGTTTTCCAGCAGGCGGTCGACGCCGGCATTGTTGAAACCCATGCGATTGATGATGCCCCGCGCCTCGGGCAGGCGGAACAGGCGCGGCTTCGCATTGCCATCCTGCGGCTTCGGCGTCACCGTGCCGATTTCGATGAAGCCGAAACCCAAGCGGGCCAGGCCGTCGATGTAATCGCCATTCTTGTCCAGGCCGGCGGCCAGACCGACCGGATTGGGGAATTTGAGGCCCATGACCTCGACCGGGCAGGGCGTCACCGGCTTGGCGAGCAGACCGGCGAAACCGGCGGCATTGAGAAAGTCGAGTCCGTTCATGCCGATGCCATGGGCGGTTTCGGCGTCGAGGGCGAAAAAGAACTTGCGGATCAGGGAATAGAGCATGATAGGACGGGATTTTAGCGCATCGCGCCGCTTCCGGCTTGCGCTGCTTGGCTGTGCCGGGGCAATCGCATGAATGCTGACGCCATAAAAACCACCCCTCCCCGGCCCTCCCCTCCGGGCTGCGCCCGCAAGGGAGGGGGCCAAGCTTGCAGCGCGCGCCGGTTTTCTCCCTCCCTTGCGAAGCAGGGGAGGGTCGGGGAGGGGTGGTTGGCCACGACAACGGTATTCATGCGATTGCCCTGTTGGCTGTGCCGGGTTGGCGCATGTCGACCGCGAAGCCGGTTCAAGATATCGCTAAAATATGAATGTTTCATTTGTGGAGGGGGTTATCGTGGCGTCCAATCTCAAAAAATGGTCGGCTGAATTTCTCGGCACCTTTTGGCTGACCTTTGGCGGTTGCGGCAGCGCCGTGCTGGCCGCGGGCCTTCCCGATGTCGGCATCGGTTACCTCGGCGTCTCGCTTGCTTTCGGCCTGACCGTGCTGACCGGCGCCTATGCCTTCGGCCCGATTTCCGGCGGCCATTTCAATCCGGCGGTTTCCGTCGGCCTGGTCGTCGGCGGGCGCTTCAAGGCGGGTGAACTGCCCGGCTACATCATCGCTCAAGTGCTCGGCGCCATTGTCGCGGCGGGGATTCTCTACCTCATCGCCACCGGCAAGGCCGAGGCCAAGATTGGTGGCTTCGCCACCAACGGCTATGGTGAGCATTCGCCCGGCGGTTATACGCTGGGAGCCGCCCTGCTGGCGGAAGTCGCGCTGACCGCCGTCTTTCTCATCGTCATTCTCGGCGCTACCGCCAAAAACGCCGCGGCGGGCTTCGGCGGCCTCGCTATCGGCCTGTGCCTGACGCTCATCCACCTCGTCTCCATTCCCGTCACCAACACCTCGGTCAACCCGGCGCGCAGCACTGGTCCGGCGTTGTTTGGCCCGGCTATCGCGCTGGAGCAGTTGTGGCTGTTCTGGGTCGCGCCCATTGCCGGCGCCATCATCGGCGCCGTCATCTACAAGGCATTGCTGGCGGCGGAGGAGTAAGCGGGCTGGCGGGCGGCGAGAGGCGTTGCCAGTCGCCGTCGAGCAGACCCTCGATGGGTTGGAAATCCGCCTTGTAGGCCATTTTGCGGCTGGTGGCGATCCAGTAGCCGAGATAGAGGTAGGGCAGGCCGAGGGCGAGGCATTGCTGGCGTTGCCAGAGGATGCTGTAGACGCCGAGGCTGCTGCCGGCAAGCGCCGGCTCGTAAAAGGTGTAGACCGACGACAGGCCGTCGTCGAGGACGTCGATCAGGCTGACCATGCGCACCGCGCCGGCTTCGGAAAATTCGATCAGCCGGGTGTCGATGCCGCTTTGCAGGAGAAACTGGGCGTACTGGTCGCGGTCGTCGTCGTCCATGCCGCCGCCGGGATGGCGGGCGCGCTGGTAGCGGTTGTAGAGGGCGTAGTGTTCGTCGCGGTAGACGAGCGGCAGTTCGCGCGCTTGCAGCCCGGCGTGGCGCTTGAGGGCGCGCCGTTGATGGCGTGTGGCCTGGAATTCGGCGACCGGCAGGCGAACCGGGATGCAGGCGCGGCAGCCGGCGCACCAGGGCCGGTAGGTGAACATACCGCTGCGGCGGAAACCGGCGCGCACCAGCACGGCGTAAATCCGGGTGTCGATCAGTTGCGCCGGGACGGCGACCTGCGAGCAGGCCTGACGACCGGGCAGGTAGCTGCACGGATAGGGCGCGGTGGCGTAGAACTGCAAGAGCGAGAAGGGCAGATCGGCGTCGTCGGGCTGGGCCATGTCACCACTCCCGGTTGGCGCTGGCGGCGTGCCAGGTGCCGCGCAACTCTGCGTTCGCGGTCAGGGCGCGCAGGCGGTCGAGGAATTCGGCGCGGGGGATTTCCCGGGCGCCGAGCGAGGCGAGGTGGGCGGTGTGCATCTGGCAGTCGATGAGGGCGACGCCAATATCCAGCAGGTGGCGGATGAGGTGGGCGAAGGCGACCTTGGAAGCGTCGCGGCGCCGCGCGAACATGGATTCGCCGTAGAAGGCGCGGCCGATGAGCAGTCCGTAGAGGCCGCCGACGAGTTCGCCATCGGCATGGGCTTCGACCGAATGGGCCCAGCCGAGTTCATGCAGGCGGGTATAGGCGGCGCTCATTTCCGCCGTGATCCAGGTGCCGTCCTGGCCGTGCCGCGGCGCGGCGGCGCAGCCGGCGATGACGCCAGCGAAATCGCTGTCGAAGCGGATGGCGAAGGCGCCGCTTTTGAGCGTCCGGCGCAGCGAGCGGGAGGGGCGGAAGTCCTCGGGAAACAGCACCATGCGCGGATTGGGCGAATACCACAGGGGCTGCCCCTGGATTGTGCCCCACGGGAAGATGCCGTGGCGATAGGCGTCGAGCAGGCGGGCCGGCGACAGGCCGCCGCCGATGGCGAGGAGGCCGCCCATGTCGGCTCGGGCCGAGGCAACGGGCGGCAGGGCATCGAGCGGGCCAAGGCAGGGAATCATCGTTTCAGGCGTCGAACGTTCCTTGGCGATTGTGCCATGGCCGGCCAGTAAAAAACGGCCTGGCGGCCGCTTGTCACATCAGTTCTTGTCGCCGCCGAGAATGCGGCGGGCGCCGTTGAAGCGCTTGACCCAGTAACTGCTTTCCATGTTCTCGACGCGCACTTCGGCGCCGGTGCGGGGGGCGTGCATGAAACGATTGTCGCCGAGATAGATGCCGACATGCGAGAAGGCGCGGCGCATGGTGTTGAAGAACACCAGATCGCCCGGTTTCAGGTCGCTGCTGTCGATGCGCTGGCCGACCTCGCTCATTTCGCGGGCGGTGCGCGGCAGCAGGGTGCCGATACTATCCTTGAAAACCAG
>Ga0123354_10010716_pt1 | contig 14142 bp, 10 predicted proteins | sample TergutLab28metaG_2_FD_97872 | JGI IMG/M metagenome (GOLD analysis project Ga0123354, IMG submission 97872) | Labiotermes labralis P4 segment gut microbial communities from Petit-Saut dam, French Guiana - Lab288 P4 | ecosystem: Host-associated > Arthropoda: Insects > Digestive system > Gut ... | reverse complement strand
TTTGCCGTCGAAACCTACTTTTCGCAAAGTCACTCTATCGTAGCGGTGCAGCGTGCGTTCCGTACTCGCTACCAAATCCCCCCTCGGGACCGAGTACCGGACCGAAAATCCATTCTGTTGTGGTTGAGAACTTCAGGGAAACGGGAAGTGTGTCTGAAAAAAGATGAGGACGACCACGGACCTCTGGAACACCGGAGAACATCGAGGCTGTCAGACAGTCCGTTTTGCAGTCTCCCAGGCGCTCTGCACGCAAACACCACGCAAACAAAGGCCACCACTTGCAAGATATTCTTTTTAAGACTATGTGATTTAAAACGTCCCATGTTGTAGTTTCAGAATCCAAAAATAAAATGTTTGTATCTCGAATAGTTTTTTTTTGTTATTCACCTTAAAATGTGTGGAGGTTATTTTGCCCCACCCTGTACCTTGTACTGTAACTTTAAATTAAGACACAGTCTTCCTGTAACCAAAACTACCTTGTACTACATCCATTCTTTCATGTTAAACATTTCCATCGTTCTCGTTTCCATCAAACGTGTTATTATGAATTACACCTTCATTATGAAATGTCCTCGTGTATACCGGAATATATATCGAATCCCAGAAGTCGTTCCTTACGAGTGAACGTTAAAGTTCTCATGCTTTACATGTGAATTGTTTCTTTTGTTTTTATTGTGTACATATGGAGATAGTTGTTACAGTTGGTGAAGGGCGATTGTGCATAATTATAAATTGCATGAGCAAATAAGTAGATGCAATTAGCGGCAAATGCCTGCCTATATTGACCTGTACGGAGGTCACGAAAATGAGACCATCGGTTACAGAACTGTAAAGTCGCAAAAAAAAACAGTTAGTTAGGTCTAATTGGTTATTTAGTTAGTTTATTTGTCATTTAGCATCCTTCCACTGACATGTATAGAAAATTAAATACTTCAGACTTTAATTAGATTTATAAACTGTATATAGTTTACGGATTTCTATTGAGAAAATGCGTTTTTGTGAAATAGAATATAGATGAGTGCGACTGAACATGTAATAGGAATTACCGTTGTACGTCAGACATCAGAACTTTCACTGCTGATTTCTATACAAAGTGTCGAATTCCGTCACATGATATAGGAGACAGTCATTCTTTGATTATTTACTGATTTTTTTAATTTCAAGGATCTGATGGCGTAAAGTGAAACTGGAAGATTGTCATAAACACTGATAATTGAATGTGTAAGCACTTCAAATGAGACAATCGTGGTGTATTTGAGAACTTATATGTTATTCGTAAAAGCGAGTTTAATGAAAATTCCTAGAAATATCGGCAAAGATAGTCAGTTGCCGTACCAAACTGAAACTTGTATATAACAAACGTTAACTCACAGCGTAAACAATGGACCGCCGTTCTGAATTCGTAGGAGCAGGAAACTTACAGTTCATATAGAATGACTCACAGTAAGTTAGTACAAGCAATGACTGTAAAAAATGTAAAAATATACAAAAAGATAGCAAGCTTCTGTGATATTGGTAAGAAACCCTTAACTTTGAACTGACCTTTTGATATTTTTAAATTTCCTATGGCATAAGACAATCTAGCTTGTTGGACTTGTACCCGGATGGAGTCTTGTTCGAACTTCAGCCAGGACATCGAATTTTGGCAAAGGTTTCCCTTGACTTCCACAATTTCCTCCACAGAAGTCTCTTGAATAGAATGGCGATAAAAGCACGAGACTTACTTCAAATTATTTCCATATCATCACCTACCAGTCAATCAAACATTTGACGCTCTAGATGGCCTGAGATCCAGCGACGTTAAATGAACTCCAAATAAATATAAATAAATAAATAAAACAGCTAACGTACTGTCTATTGTGGCTGTTGTCCGAAGTTCAGGGAAGCTGTAGTTATTATCAATGGGTGGTGTCGCTGACAGAGGAAGCCGAATTCTCGGAATAGCGTCTGACACAGTGCCACTTTCCTCAAGCAATATCGTACGTGAACGAGAGTAGAATTACAGCCGGGTCTCCACGATAGGGACCAGAGAATAAGCGACTAAATTAAGACGACACTTATTTACACTCAAAATATTGACGCGTGGTTAGGGTATTGACTAGTGAAAGGCATTATTCTGAACGGGCGATTTCTATATTATTACATGCTTAACTTAATATAGTGTCGCGTCACGAAGAGTTATGCTAATATTTCAACGTACCACGCTTTCTTAAACTCGGCACGGAATCAAAGCAAGGTATCAACTACATAACACGGCCACTTTACCACCGTGGAAGCACCCCCGGGGCCCACTGAAGATGACGTTGCATGGGCTGCAGATCTGCTCTGATTGTTGTGAAGCAAGTTACTGATCTATATTTCTACCAGGAACACAACCACGATTCCTTTCTCATCCAGCCAATAACCTGTTCACTATAACGAATGCTTTAACTGGAATGCGATTCTATAATACTTTACAACCACATTAATTTACGGAAAGCTGTCCAAACATTTTTATCGCCTTTGGAGGAAAAAGTGGTCACATGAGTTCTACACCGCGTGTTGGTAACTGTGGAGGCCGACTGGACAAAAATGAAAGAGTAGGAAGAGTGTAGCTGGCAGAGGGAGCGTTGACAGTATAAAAGTAAGGAACGGCGCATGCTTCTGGCACCAATCGTCTGAGTAGTCTTGCTACCAACACGCGGAAGATATGAGGCTGCTTATCGTAAGTAAAATAGTTCATTCCCTCAAGTGCGGGGATAAATAAAACATGTCTTCTAAGGAAAATTACAGAAATCTAAATTCATACAGTAACAATTAATTTTATATATAGTTTATGTAGTTAAATAAGCACAGAATTCATATTAGTTATTGATTTGTGTGAAGCTGAAAACGGTACTGCTGATACATCCAATAATCGATTAAACTAAATGGCAACACCTGCTTGATTACTTAGCGTTAATTCAACTAGAGAATAAATGTTACCGACTGCTGGTGTAATGATTATACAGCCGTAACTCGGACACAAAAGGCTCGGTTTCAATAAGGCTGAATATTGCGTGAACCTATGACCGTGATTAATGCAGGTCAAGGTTCTTACTGTACGTCATCAGAAGAAACAGGTTTACAAGTTTGTAAAACCGGTAACATTGTTAAAAATATTCAGCGAGTTAAAAAATTTACATTTCTGCAAATCCTGCCCCTCTACATTACCAGTGCTTAACTGTGACGTCAGTTCGTTTCACAACACTTTTCTCGAGAAGGTTAATGTGGTGGTAACGTTCTAATCTTGCATTCCGCGCGTGCCTCTTCCAGATATTTGCAACGGGTAATTTCTGGCTTGATTGACTTGATTTTGTTGTCAGTCCCTACGGATAAACACCGGCATACTAACTAAATTAGGCCACGACCACTTCCTTGCACACAATATTCCGTTAAACATTTACCAGTCATCCTACCATTAGACGTAATAACTAATACTCTCTCAGACACTGACATAATCACAAAATACAAATACTAAAATGCAATTTTGCGTTATTCTGCACTGCTGTCCTCAAATAATACGTTCGGTTTAAAACATCACACTTACATACCAATGAAAACGTGATTTTATATTTCGAATGCACACACATGTCCTTAAGTCGATCCCAGTTGCCGCGCGGTCTAAGGCGTAGGTCTACGGCCACTCGCCTGCTGAGATAGTGGGTTCTAATCCCACCGGGGGCATGGATGTTTGTCTGTTGTGAGTGTTGTGTGTTATCAGGTAGAGGTCTCTGCGACGAGCTGATCACTCGTCCAGAGAAGTCCTACCGAATGTGATGTGTCGCTGTGTGTGATCTAGAAACCTCAAGAATGAGGAGGACATGGCCCGCGTTGGGCCGCAGCGTCAAAGGGCGGAATAAAAAGATATGTCCTTAAATTGGCGTCATTAATCTGCTTGATTAAATTTACCTGCGTTATTTTCTTTCAAACCTAAATGTAGCCACCCCGTAGTGTTTTATCAAACCAGATTAATTATATTTTCCGATCAGTACTAGTTCCGGAATAGCTTTTATTCTGTTTTATTCCTTAGGACATGCTTAGGCCTTTCGTCTGTCGTAATGAATAAAGTATGATAAATGTTATTCTTGAAGTAGTATTATTTGGAACATGTAATTAATGTGGTTACTTTATCTTCTAAGAAAGATAGACCAATTTATCATCACATCAGTGTGTGTTGTGTCTGACAAATTGTAGACGAACTGACAGATTTTTACGAAGCAGCGTATCAGCAATGCCACTAGAATCCGCCAGAACTCTATATTTTAATATTTCATAATATTAGTAATACCAACATGACGGTTGGAACGACAACCTGTAATAGACGAACATTTTAGAAGGCCTTCGTTCTTCTGCGTTATTACGCGAGTTATATTGATGTTGTTCACCGACGGTCCCATCTTCAAGTCTAGCCGTCCAAAAGCACTTGACACTTGAAGAAGGGACCGATATGATGTCCCGAAACGGCGGTAAGCAACTACCAACATAAGCTGTGACATCACAGAAGAGCGACGACGTGATCTATACCGCAGCGGAAGCCGGAAATCTCTCATTCTTATAGCTTCGCAATTAGAAACATTGCGCGAGTGGGAAACTTCTGCGGTAGGTTGTGTGGCCAATTTACCGTAGTGAGAGCGAGAATACTGGAAGAAATTATGCACATAGATATATTACTAGACCACGTAGTAATCAGTTTATAGTCTATGAATTTTGATGAACGTAGGTATCCTAAGCGCCCTATATATTCTCAGTTAAACTTTACGATTTTATTGTGTTAAGTCACACCTGACGGAAAAACTGAGTAAACTGCGCAGTTTTGGCAGACTATAGCGCAGGCCTCAGAACTGCCCTTTCCAGTCGTCTTTCACACACAGAACTGCGCAATTCACTCAAGGAATCCCACAGGTTCCTCAGTTTACCTGCCGACACCACGATGGCATCATCTCAAGGCACATCCGTTTCTAGGAATTCATTCAACAGATGAGCATCGCATGATATATTCCTTTTCAAATATCACATTTTACTGCTCATTTTACGCTTTGTTTTCTTCTTTTCGGATAACATTATGGCCGATGTGGCTAGCAAACAGCAAACGACAGCCTTGTTCTTATCCACCATATTCACACCCAAAAGAAGACATATAGGAGTGACAAAAAAACTGAGAAACCTGATCAGAAACCTTCGCTATACCAGAGAACATTCAGTTCAGTTTTTCTTGCAGTTTTTTACACAGTTAAACTGCACAGTTTAACTTAGAGTGTCCTTTACGATTTAGGGAGAATTTTTGCTGAAATGAAACAAAAAATATACATGAATTTACTGTTTCAATATTATATAAGAATAAACAAATTCGTTAAAACAACGAACAAAGTTGCCTAATTAATGTTCAAATTACGCAGTAATAAGATTAAGCGTAATCTGAAGTCGTTGTGTTCAACACACACACACTTTAATAAACTTACGCTTTAATTTAAGCAGAGTTCGAACTACAGATGACTAATTATTCAATTTCACGGCAAATTCCTTTTAAAAATGTTCAAACAGCCATAACTATGCACTCTTCGCGTGTATGTACCGCGATATTACGAACCCAAAATTTAAATAAAGGAGAAAAGAAGAACATTCTGAACAAGAAGAGAGGAAAGCCAGTGATTTTTGAACAACTGCTAGTTTTAAATGTAAGGAGACAAGAGTTATGACCTTATCAGAGTGCATGACTTATTTTCCAGTGTTATTGTCAGAGGGCAGTAATGTAAAATTTCGCGGATTTTAAGAGCACTGATCAGCTGACGTTTATACTATGATATGTCAGCACAAGTACGCAATCTCGCGACATGCTAGTCACATCTTTCATCTCTTGGGATTTAACTTCGACAAATGAAAAACTATATATATTTGCTGAAGTTTCTGGTTTATAGGAAAAAAAATTACATAATATAACCAAATTTTAATCTGTTTGCTCTAAAAAAAAATACAGACTCAAAAATCGTTTTCGCTGTATTTATATCTTTCGATTCCCCTCAGTTCTATTAATCCTGTTACAATCACTGACGGCTCTGAAACCATTACAGTTCTAACTTTAAACTTCTTATCAAAATGACACGATTCTAGACATTTAATATGCTGTTCAGTTTGCATCAACGATAGTGCCTATTAATGTAGCATCCTGATATTTTGTGTTGAATTATATTTATCAATCGTAAACATAACACTGCACAATTTCGGTGTGAAAAATCCATGTATTTAGGAATGGTGACAATGAGACCTTATTAAATTTATCTAGAAACATCAAACATGATGTTAACAATTTAAAGAGTCTGTGTGAAAGATTTTCCTTTCTACAAAAATTAAAAAAAAAAAGAGGGAGAGAAATTTGTAGGCCACGCCTCAACTATGGTTTCGAAGGATTCTATGTAAATTGACATTCTGGGAAAAAACTTAATGTTTCTGTTTGAATCATATTATTAAGGCTACGAAAACTAAACTTCTAGATGTGTAATTATTAATTCTAAATTCTTTCCCACATTCCCCTTTATCTTGAAACATTTCAACGGAAACAAGAGCCATTAAGTTCTTCCCAGAAGTTACCTTCACTTACAAACCTCGTCAAGACGGTACTGACGATTTAGTTTACACTCGTGAGACTAAAACATAACGTATGGATCAAAAGTGCTAGTAACGAGTTGTACGACTGTGAGAGTTTTGTTCCCTTCTTCAGCTCCCTGTTGAAAACAAAAATCTTCTTTCACGACAAATCAGGAATTCCGTTTTAAATGGATACTTGGTCCGAAACTACAATAATTTCTTTCTAAGATGCCGCGGTTTGATACTAATAAACATAACTTCATGCCTAAGAATATTTTAAATTAATCAACATTCTCTCCGCAAGATGCTAATTAATCCAGTTTCACATTACTAATGTCCTTTTAGCAAAAACCGAAAATTCCAAAACCTAAAATAAGCCACATATTATAAACCATTTCCACGCAGCTACCTTTCCCGTAAGTACTCCAGTTAGTCCCATTTTAACGTTATCTACCCACATCTGCATTCTGTATATTTTTTATGTACCAGGTGTGCACGTTGCTGGGGGTTCTGTTTGTTCTTTGTGCGGCTGAACTGCAGAAACGGGGTCTTGAAGAGCAAGATTATGGCGGCGGGATTTTGGAAAGAGCTGATGAACAAGAGCACCACCAACAGGAGCACGTGAGGACCATAATCATCACCAAGAAAGTGCCTTATCCTGTCCCTAAGCCCTACACAGTCACAGTCGAGAAGAAGGTACCTTATGAAGTCAAGGTCCCCTTCCACGTGACTGTCCCTAAGCCTTACCCCGTGGAGGTACCCAAGCCCTACCCCGTTGTGGTGGAGAAGAAGATCCCATACACCATATTTAAGAAGGTGCCTTATGAAGTTAAGGTGCCCGTAAAAGTACCGTACCCCGTGCCTCACCACGTCGAAGTGCCAAAACCCTACCCAGTCCATGTCCCTAAGCCCGTTCCTGTTCCTCATCCTGTGTATGTCGAGAAGAAGGTCCCTGTGTACGTGTCTCACCACGAAGAGGGATTCAATATCGATGACAGCGAACAACACGGACAAGCTGAGAGTTACAGCAGCTTTACCCTAGGAGGTGGCGAGGGACTTCACCATGGCGCCTTCTAACTGCGATTCCATCAGTCACATTACTTCACATTAAGTCACATCACTCTACATTTCAACGTCACCTCATAATTCATTCATACTTCTTCCATCGCAATGCAACGCCTCACACAAACTGATATTTTCTAAAGCAATAAATATTTTAAAATTCAGGATGTGTTCTATTGTCTAAACCAAATCCACTTTCCTACAAAGCATATTTTGATGAAGAACCTATGCTCTGTGTTTTTATTCTGGAAGTATCTGGTTGAAATCTGGGCCCAATTATCTGGTACCTTGACAAACCGACACTGTTTCTGGTTTTCCTCAGATACAAAATCCCATGCCTACCTATTTCGAAAGGTTTATGTCCTTGTAGTTTAAGATTACACTATCACGTCTCTAGATTAAATACTTTAGTTAACTAACCCTGATAGCTAAATAAGCCTACCTTACATTCACAGGTAAAAAACACAAATTATAGACCAGTAATTATGCACTTTCAGTGAGTCAACAAATTAAGTTCTGCTGATAATTATTCCCAGAGAATTTTACCTCATGGCACAACAGTCCCTAGTGGGTCAGACCCTCCTCATTATCAAGGCTTCACGATCACATTCGGACACACCAAATTCGGTAGGAATACTCTGGACGAGTGATCAGCCCGACACAGAGACCTCTAACTGACATCACATAACACTCACACGAGAAAGACATCATGCACCCGGAGGGATTCGAAACAGCAATTCCAACAATTGAGCGACCTCAGACTCAGGCTTAGACCGCGCGGCCACTGAGGCCGGCCGCCAAAGAAATCAGCAAGCTTATTACTAAATCCTCATGCACACAGGAGTTTGAGCTTGGAAGGCGGGATTTTAGTATTAGTGTCTGGATAAATGTCGGTTCTGTGACCGAAAGTAGACTCATACACTCACACGAAGACTCACCCTCACCACTACTGAAAAAGAACGCGTTCTTCGCGAACTCGCTTATCTTACTGGCTTTAACTTTAATTCTATTAAGCTCACTTTGTACCGAAACAATGAACATTTAAATGTCCTTCCATCTATTCAAACTGTGATGGTATTAATCTTGTACAGAATATCCTTATAACATGTGCTACACGCGTTCATTTACCCTGCAGTCACGAATCCACAGTGAGGTTCCTCATAAGTTGTACAGTGAGTCACCAAAAGGTATCACACATACAGTGAATCATACTGGCTTTCATTGATTTTCAATGAATCCTGTTCAAATAATCTCGATAATTTAGTAACTGAATAAGTATAATTTTCCTGCAACAACGAAGAGAAAGATAAATGCAAGCACATTGTCATTACATTATACCAAATACACAAATTGCTTACGATGTTGTAAAGCTAATCACATTACCTGACTATAAATCACTTTTACTTGTATGACATGTCTATATATATTTCCACATAGAATGTGCTACATTAATTTTGTATACCTTAATGAACGCTATATAACCTGCAATCTTATGCTGCAAAAATTGTTGCAAAGAAATGTTTGCATTCACGTCGATAATTATAATTTCAGTTCTGAATAAGGTAGGTTAATAATAGTAATAAATTTCGTAAAGTCTGTTCAAGAGCAGATTAGAAGATATTCTCATCCCATTATACCATTTATTCACCCAATAAGTCAGCTTTATGGGAGTGCTGTCTGACATAATACGTACAAAGGCCAATAGTGGGCAGTATAAAAATTCCATGAAAAATAACTTCCAACATTTTGTACCTGAAGCATACGATCAGGCACAGTATATTTACTGTGCGTTTACTGTAATCAGTGTGTCTGCAGAACGTAAAAACAATCACGTATGATTAAAGTAAGGAAAGTATTACTTATCAGAACTGTTTGTTAGTGTACTTTATACAGCAACTGGTTTGTTAAAAACCTGTTTCAAGTAAAGACGTTTTGTCGGTCTGAAGTTATTATATAAAAATCAATGAATATTCCTCCAAGATTAAAATCAAGAATGTCAATAACTTATGATCAGTGCCCTTTAAGAAGGGTCCAACATAGTTGGCTCTGGCTAAAGTAGAAACTTTACGCGTTAGAATTCCGAAGTTCTGGACCTCTCATTACTTTCATCCTAACGTCTGCATTAAACTGCTTTCTTTTTGTTTAGAAAGTTCTGATGTTTCGAAAATTAGTTTCCGTCCACCATCTTAAAAACATCTTTCAGACAATATGATATTTTCAGTGTTCATGTTTGTACCGTGCATCAATGACGATTAAAACACCTTTTTATCCAAGAGATGCACAAATATATAATTTGTAGATAAAATTAGAATTATTATAAAATATTTTAAAATATTTAAAATAGCTCCAACATGTTTCGGATCACAAGGGATCCATCATCAGGGAGCTGTATACAGTGCTTGGTCAAAATTACAGCAATGGTTCTATCATGTCCGTTGATATGGACGTAGTCGATGTTAAGGCAGCATGTTTACCCGTGGTGCTTATGTGTACTGCACAGTCTAGAGAGGCACTCCATATCATCCATATCAACGGACATGACAGAACCATTACTGTAATTTTAGCCAAGCACTGTATAAAGCTCCCTGATGATGGGTCACTTGTGATCCGAAACACGTTGGAGCAATTTTAAATATTTTATAATAATTCTAATTCTATATACGAATTATATATTTGTGCATCTGTTGGACAATAAAGGACCGCCTCTGTGGTCTAGTGGTCAGAGTTTCTGGCTACAGATATAGAGGTCCCGGGTTCGATCCCCGGCGCTACCAGATTTTCTGAGTAGTAGTGGGTCTGGAACGGGGTCCACTCTGCCTCGTGAAGTCAATTGAGGAGCTACTTGAATGAAAAATAGCGGCTCCAGGTATAGAAAACAGAGATTAACGGCTGTGGGGAGCCGTTGCGCTGACCACGTGACACCCCTCTATCCGCAAAAATGTTGGCACTAACTTCGCCGACCGGCGGCGGCCGCTCTGTCGGTATAGTTCGCTTGCGGAGTTTAAGTTTTAGTTTAGTTGGATAATAAAGTGTTTTAAAGATTTTTCAATTATAATTTTTCTTGGTGCTCGAGAATATTCTATGAATCAGGTCTCTGCAACAGTTTATGTACAAAATACTCTAATTTCATGTTTTATACAAACGCGTGATAAATTAGACTGGACGGACATAAAGTGTTACTTACTTGTGCCACACTTGTTAGTTCCTTTACACATTTGATGCCAACATTCACTTTCGTCATGTGATTCACAAAACAGGTTAGCAGTCAAACATGTCCGCCGGTACCGAGCGTAAACGGGCCTAGTCGATGTTAGTCAAAGGAAAATATACAACCTTTTCCACACGATCCACATCCTTCAGGTCCAGTTCTCAAGCACAGGACTCACAACTTCCTTTTTCATATATATATATATAACAGATTTATGCGCAATTTTATATTTCTTGAAACTGCTTGTTAAACATAACAACTCAACGAACTGTTAGTTAATACATATCAAAAAGTTACTAGATAAAACAAAATCGGCCTTTTTCCCTGACTACTACGTGACCTGATTTAATATTACAAGCTACCAGACTGGTTGCTATATATAGTGGAAACAAGGGTGTACAAAGAACAAGAGTTGTTCTAATAATTAATTTGCTCGACGACTGGTATTATTTCAACTGCAGAATTGAAGATGAACATGAAAGTGAATACTGTGTGTGTGGAAGCAGTTCTTAAAATGTTGGTCGCTGCCTATTGAAAAAGGTTTCCGAAGTTGAAAAGGGTACCTTTCAAATATTATTATTATTACGCAGCAATTTGGTACCATTTCTCCACGAGACAGTTAAAGGAAGTGTTGCAAAGTATAGGCCACACACAGATCTTCAAAGGTATTCGCTGTAAATAAATACATAATATTAAATGTGCCTATTTCCTCCAACGACAGCAATTTGATAAATTCATGAAGCAGGCCAAGCCCCCAACAATACATTTTAGCGCAGTATCTCAACATGAGACACAGCATTCTGCACACATTGCTGCAGCCTGAATATACAGACTTGACACTTTTCCTCAAGAAGTTAAAACAGCAGAAACATTACCTCAAATTCATTTACATTTCATTTAATGTTGTTGATTTTTCTCCATAGAATTCAAATGGCTCATTTCCACTTGGAGTAAAATAGGGACATGTCGAAGGCCATTTGGTTGGTCACTGCAGGCACTTCTGTTTCTGTGGGAGGAAATGACAATATGGTAAGATCCACCACGGAATCAAATACGCAGTCAAACGACGTAATGTGTATGATATCTTTTGACTTACTCTCCCTGTATGACATCAACAGATATCAAAGAATATAAACAAACACAAAAGGTACATGATGAGTGATTTTCTAAACAGATTACGTGGCTAAAACAGCGGACTTCTCACGGTACAAACCTACTAAGTCACAAGTAGCAAGAAGTAGCAGCCTGTTCATAACGCCGTCGCTCATACGTCACATCCAGGTCTAAAGTTACGGAGACCGAAATTTGCCCAATTTGATTATTCAATAAATATTGTTTCTCAAGTGCATACGTAAGTTAGTGCGTAGTTACAGTATTTTCTAGTAGGAAATACAGTTACGAATCAATAATATGGAAAATAACTAGCAGGACCCGGTTCTTCTTGCCAAAGTAGAGCACAAGATGGTTGTTTTTCTTGATGCGTAGTCAACACGTAGCAGTACTGACGCAGGGAACAAGATACACAACTTCCGGCACGTTCAGGTGAAGACGAGACACAGGTTCCTGGCGAGCGAGCTTCACAACACCAGTTCATCAGAATTACCAGCCTTTGTATATGAACTAGGACTGTCCGATAGCTGTTCGTATATTTATTTATTTATTCATCTATTCTTTTATTTTTGTGTCATTCTTTTGTACAGTAATCAGGGGTGATATGAAAACAACCTGCGAGCGTTTACCTAACCAACCAGCAGCAAACATTTATAACGTGTTAAGGCTTACGTCAGGGCGAGTTTGGCAATAGCAGTGCACAGTCTTTATAACTGCATGTTGATAAGGTTCTGTTGAAACTGATATGGAGTGTGTGGAAATAAACTGTCGTTGTCATCTTTTGTCGATGTAGAATATTTGAAATATTTGGTACTGACTCCGATAGCGTCAAAACAACAGTCATTAAGAAAATAACAACAATTAAATTTGGGGAAAGCTTACTGCCATTCGGTTCAGAATATTTTGTCTTTCCGTCTGCTATCTAAAAAAAAAACAGGAAGATTAAAATATACAGAACTATTAGCATAATTCTGTCTCTTGTTTCGTATGGGTGCGAAACTTTGTCTCTTACATATACGGAGGGAAACAAACTGCGTGTGAACAAGGACACGACTTTGAGGAAACATTTATGTTTAAGAGTGAGGAAGTAAAAGGAGGTTGGAAAAGTGCATAATTAGGAAATTTAGAAACACCAATCCTCGCCAAATTCTATCAGGACGATTATGTTGAGAAAAGTGAGATTAGCAGACCATGTGACACACATGGAGGAAAAGAACTCATACAAAAATGATGGTTGTAAACCCCGAAGGGAAGAAATCATTTGGAAAACGTAGGCATAGATGGGAGGATAATATTAAAATGCATCTTAAATAATTAGAATGATAGCCTTGGGACTGGATTCATCTGATTAAGAATGTGGCTCCTGGAAGGGCTTATGTGAACACGGTAATGAATTTTCTGGTTGCAAACCATGCTGAAATTGAAGCCTAATTGAGGATTCAAATTTGATCCTGCTCCACAAATTTGTTATTTGGAATGAAATTTTAAACACATTCTTTTACCTCTTTGACCTACTCTCGAAACTACGAACATAAGCCACGGCATATAAGCCCCTGTTTACATTGACCGAGAGCCGGTGGGTCGCTTGACGTGGTACTGACGTCTGTTTGAAGTGTTCAGTTTCAACGAAACCACTGATTTCGCACAAGAATTTCTATCACCATCTCCCCATATAAGTGACGATGGACTCTTTAAGCCCTTTCGCATATAGATCAGCCAGACTCACTTTCATCTTCCTTATTGAGCAGAATGGGATGAACAAACTGTAAGACAACTTCGATTTCAACTCCGTTAAGTAAACCAATCAAACTAAGAGGTTTCTTACAAGAAACCTGGGAGGATGTTCTTCAGTCACTATCTAATCTAACATTTTTTTATGTCAGACACTCTATATCTTACAATCCTCATGTGTATAATAATAATAATAATAATAATAAAGTAGAAATTACAAAATTGGCGGAATATGTAGATAGGAAGGAAGACCCACTAATACAGGTTGTCAGAACACACCAACACAACAGCGACTCAGTAGTGTCACAGAGAGCTAGATGCCTGAAGACAGAAGTACAGAAAGAAACGAGAAAAGTAAAGGACAGTATAGCGGAGAAAACAAAAGAAAGATGGCAAGGCAAGAGGATGCATGGACAATTCCCACGTAA
>Ga0123354_10010714_pt1 | contig 14144 bp, 8 predicted proteins | sample TergutLab28metaG_2_FD_97872 | JGI IMG/M metagenome (GOLD analysis project Ga0123354, IMG submission 97872) | Labiotermes labralis P4 segment gut microbial communities from Petit-Saut dam, French Guiana - Lab288 P4 | ecosystem: Host-associated > Arthropoda: Insects > Digestive system > Gut ... | reverse complement strand
GAAAATAAATTTCGTGGAACATGTAGTATGTAAAAATAAGAACCGCGTATAAATTTTGGAATGAAAACGAAATGGAAATCGAAAAATTTAAAAACAACTACTGTAGATGGGAAAATAATATTAAAGTGGATTTCAATATAAGCAGCATATGGGGGTGCCTTAAAATACGCAAAAAATATGGGGAGTTTTTGGCCACGTGAAAAAATTTCGTATTCAAAGTTGAAATGGGATTAATCAATTGAACGCCAACCATTCTCTCTGAAGTAAGGCTCGGTAACTAGGGTACTGTGAAGTGTGATGCTCTGTTGTGCTGTAAATGTACAAACTAAGGAGAGTATCGACAGTTACAACAATTTCGTGTACTCATTTGACGTTCATTAAGCATCACAAAGCAGTAAAATACAAAAGGAAAAATTATACATGTGTTACACCTTTTGTAGTTCTTGTGTTATTTGTGCCGATAAAGTGTCAAGCTTGCATAACTGTACATTACAGCCTGACGATGGCTCTTTTGTGTCGAGCCGAAACATGTAGCGAAACACAGTTCGACTTCATACAAGAAGATTGTTGGGATTAACGGCAGTAGTATTCTTAACTTTGTGTTAGATAGTTTGATAGTTAATTAACCGATTATTTATTCAACCTACTGCATTTTCTGCTGGTCTCAGTGGCCGCGCGGTCTAAGGCGTAGGTCTGCCGCCGCTCGCCTCCTAGAATTGCGGCTTCGAATCCCACAGGGGGCATGGATGTCTCTCTGTTGTGATTGTCGTGTGTTGTCAAGTAGCGAACTCTGCGACGAGCTGATCACACGTACAGAGGAGGTCTACCGACTGTGGTGCGTCGTTGTGTGTGATCTCCAATCCTCGTGAATGAGGAAGCCATGGCCCAATGGGGTCTGTCGCGCCAAAAACAAACTTCTTTTTTGCATTCTATCATCCAAAGCCAGCTCCTAGCAAATACGCTGTTGTGCGTTGTGCTCTCCACTACGTGAATAATTTTTATTGACACATTTTGCATTTGGGTTTTTCATAAATTACTAAGTAAAGTTTTCAGCTTTATTCCATCTAAAAATATCTGTCTTTGGTACAGGGTATATATATATATATATATATATATATCTGTATTATAGCTGACAATACTGGTACAGTGGTTAAATAACCATGACTCTAAAAATAGAAAAGTTATTTAAGTGGGTTGTCAGATATCCGCAGTATTGAAATATGTAATTTATTAAGAGAAGCGGTGCACAGAAACACGCAACAAGTCACAGTATCAGTGTGCATGTTTTGGTATTTCGTCTCAAAGTCACAAGAGGCAGCCACCACAATTAGCATTGGAAGCTAAAATATAAAGTTACAGCACGTGTTCCTGTCAGTCTGCGTGCAAGAATCCAAGTTGCTGCCCTTCCATCAATTGTTATATTATAAAGCATGTCACAGCAGTAGCACACTATTGACTGCAAGGTTTCTAGATTATAAGAATTATTCTTCCACTATTCAAGAGTGAGTGAGAGTACTGTTCATTAATATTTGCATATTGTCCAATTATTTTTCTTGAAGATCAGTTTTTTAGGACGACACCGTGTAGTCTGGTAGCAATTCGCTAATAGTGCGAAAAACTGAACTGCATCTAACTTCTGGGTAAATATTTAGCCCCACAGAACGAAATAAAATCAATAATTTCACATTCATTTTCAATAGCAGGCATTCCAAAATTCCTGGATATTGCAAAATAAGAATTACCACAAATCTAAATACAAACAGCGATACCTCTCACAAAACAACAGTGTATTTAAATTTCGAAATGCTTCAGATGAGACAACCTATACTGCGATATACAAAATTCTTAAAAATGGTGTTGTTGAAGATTCAAAATTTCTGGGATGTTATGCTGGTTCAGCCGGGACGTTTTGAAGAATCAAGAAGTGCAAAATAAGTGGTCTTCTTCGACTTCTCGAACCTGTAGCAGAAGGCACTGAGCAGCCACAATAATGTTACTCCTCACCAGCTGATATGGCGTCTCCTCACAGAAGACAGCTACTGGTATTATTGACCATATATACGATTTCATAACCTTCCCCAGTTTAGGTTGTTTTCTTCAGAAGGAGCAATACCGCGGCAAATGTAGAGGCACTCAATCAACATGGCTGCTCTAATCATAATAAATTATTTCCTGCTGTCAGCATAATCCGTTGTTTCCTTCAAAATAACCTTATTGTTTGTCGATATCTAGATGTGCATTTAATATTATCACAAACAGATTGAAAGCATGTGACTGTCACATCAGCTAATCACCGCCTCAAGGTAATCCCTGCGTAGATCCACAATTGATCTGTCTTCTTTATATTATGTGATAAGCATGGAGATACAGAGAGCTGGGACTGAGAGTGGAACTGGGAAGAACAGAAAGTGAAACTGGAGGCTGTAGCGACTTCTTCATGAGAAAGGCACACACACACACACACACATCCATGTGTACATATATATATATATATAATTCATACATCTATAAATACATAATCCACACGTACGTATATACACTAATATAAATATAAGTACATACACACGTAAGTATTTAAGCACATACACACACAGAACATATGTACATACATACATACACATAAGTATATAGAATCCCACACACATAAATAATGCATGAATACATACATACATACATACATACATGCCTACATACATATATACATGCATACATACATACATACATACATACATACACACATATATATATATATATACATACATACGTACATACGTATTACATAATTAAATAGATGCTTATGTACATACAAACATATGCACATTACGATATATTCGCTACAAATAGAACTATTGATAATTATTTTTTACAGTTGTCGTACGAGTACAACCGTATCACTACGTTCTATTTGGTGACGGCAGCTCACTGCACCGACGGGTGTGTTGATGTTACCTGCACTAAAAGTTTGCATCTTCGATTTAAGTATAATGTAGTATGTGAAATGTAAAACAATCCATGTACAGGCCTCGAAATACCCTGAAGGTTCCAGAAGTTTGAGGCTTCCAGATTTAGAGACAATCGGCAAATGAAGGTGGTTAGCTTGTCAGCGTTACACACTGGCCATTATTAACCCTAAGGAAATATTCCTTGTATTCATTTCTCTTAAAGGTTGAGTTGAAATCTGGAACTCAAGACTGCCGGAAGTATTATGACAATGAAATATTCCCACGACACCATAGAGAATCCAAAACAGCGACATTCCGTCTTGTAGCACAGTGTCTCAACCAACTGCGCCCTTGTCAATCGGAATACAAAACAGAATCGGAATCTGCAATGTGTAAGGGAAAACTTGCGTTTTTTTCACGTAGAAAGACAAATGTACTACGTGATACTTCTTACATTTTCTAACACAAATTTGAAAGAATGTTTTTCTTTGTGATATCTGGTGAAATGTCATGTTAAATAGTGGTGACCTTTCTTTGTATAAGCCCATAAAATTGACATTAATAGACTGCAGGGATTTTATTGGTTTGTTAAGAAATAATAGCATAAACTACGAGATAAGAAAGTATATTTTAGGATACAACTCCAAATATTTTCAACGATACGCTAATGACCATGTGAAAGGTATATTTTGAAGCCGCATTAAACAGCAATATTAGCACATGAAAAGAGAACACAGAGAGATTAAGACCCTACCAATAAAATATCAAAAGACTTTCTAAGTAAATTTTCGTAACAAAATTTTTTCCGTAACTTCGAGAAGCCTACAGATTTACGTTGAATTTACACTCTCCAGTTTCCACACACATATGAGACAAAGTTACAGGCATTTTATCAACCTTTTTAAAAACCATCAGCTTTGGCACAGACATATAAAGAAACACACTGTATAACTAGTTCGTTTCTCAACCACAGAACCCCGGAGTCCACCTCGCGGTTCCACGCTGGCAGCGTTTATAGAGAAATAGGCTGTTCCGTACACCCTGCTACTCTAATCATTGAAAACCCAGTGTACGATTACAGGACTATCGACTATGACATCTCTGGTGTAAGGGTAAGTGATAGTGTTTTACTACGCCGTAGTTCTTCCCTAAACAACTTGTTGGGGCCTATACATGTGCCTATATGTATCATTTACTACAACTTTAAAAGATCCTGAATTTTAATAATAAAATTTATTTATATATTCTACAGTAATCTCAGAATAAACAGCGATTATCTCAGTAAACATTTTGCACCGAAATTTTTTCCGTTGTACAATCTATTTATTTAGATGAAGACTTTCAGTTCCCTAATATATTATAAGCGAAAGTCTTACCTAAAATTGCTATATAAATATAGCCTGGTTTAACGCTGTTCGTCAAAAATACGAATACAAACAATTGTTCTAACGTTTTCACCTGATCGAATTCGTCAAATATAATACACCGCAATTACAAATTTGATAGCACATATTGTAGCTATATGTATTACACTTACGTACAATTCGTACCAACTCTTCGTAAGACAGACACCATTCGCGGTTGAGTAGAAATCATCCAATGATTACGTAATCATGCGAGGTAAAACACCCGTCTTTCCAGTAGAAATTCTCAGTAATTTCAGTGTTTCATATCAGGTATCTGTTCCATTCAACTACGAACCAGGAGTTCAGCCAATTACACTGACCTCCTCAGAACCACCTGCTGGTTCCCTTGCTGTACTCAGGGGCTGGGGGACTCTCAATTATGGTGATTCAACCCTTCCGTCACAGCTCCAGGCATTTGAAGTATACATCACATCCCGTGCAGAATGCCATAGTGCTTATGCCGTTTACGGTGGAATTACTGTGAACATGATCTGTGCTGGTGTGCCTGGTGGAGGTAAAGACGCTTGCCAGAGTGACTCTGGTGGCCCACTGGTTGCTGACGGCCAGATTGTCGGCATCGTGCCCTGGGGATTCGGTTGCGCAGAACCTAACTACCCTGGAGTTTACTCGAATATTGTAACTCTGAAGAGTTTTGTTACTAAAAATACTGGCGTGCAATAGGATGCTGATATAACCAGGTGTCACTTAGAGCACAAGAAAATTTAAAAAGTGATATGAAAAAAATATAATAATTTTACTGCAAATATTGAAAAAAAATTATTTTTGTTTTCATCTTATCTTGTTCCTGAAATCTATTTTAATGCAGTGTGCTGGATAGACGAGTAAATTGCACAATTTGTACCTCGGATCTCTATTGAACTCTTCGTTAAAATATCAGTGCAATTTTAATATTATTATTTCATAACACACACACGTATAATTCGGTACAATATACTTACTTTTTATTGTTCCAAGCAATAAATGTTTTACAGCAAGGCCTATGCAGTTTTTATGAAATGTTAATTTCACTTACATTGGAAAGTTGTTTGCTGATATCAAGTAGAAAATGAATAAATCCAACTGAACACAATTTTTCGATAGTGGGTAAGAATGAACTTATGTTTCATCTCACCAACTGGAATTTACCCTTATTAACATGAGTCAGTCTACAAAGTTGTGCACATTTTCAGGTGTAATATTAATGTATACGTCTGTCCTATAATATTCTAAATATAATCGATCATATTAAAAGGACCCGATAGGTTCAATGGCGATGTGCATGTTTCAAAGGATAACATTATGCAAATGTTTCAAAGAGTTAAAATTCCATATAATATTACCCGTTAGTGTACACCCAAAACTTGGACAGTGGTCTCCACCTAAATGTAAGCTGCTGTTGTTATGAGCTGCAAATTTGATTCAACATTGTGTAGCCCATAATCTATGAGCACAAGGTGAATATACGAGTGTGAATATTTTCAGGATTTTCCCACCCAGGGTCAAAATAAAACAAATTCATACCAACAAAATTATGTTTGAAAGAAAAAATACATGCATCTCAATTCCGTTTCTTAATTATTAAGAGATTACGAAATTAGTGTGAGAAGTATCACACCATATTAAACGCTGTCGGTAATAAAATGCATAGTAAGGCATTGTGATACCACACATCATAAATCGCACTTTGTACAGATTAATTCAAATCATTGATAAGAATATTTAAAAATTAAAATATGATTAACACATTATGAAACTCGATTTTTTCGTACTATATAGGTCATCAGACAATTCAAGATTTTTCTAATTACCTGATAATTTGCGGCAAAATCATATAAAGTACACTCTAAGTGACAGAGCTAACAATCCACAGCGACGATCAACATGCTTCGGTTTCTACTGCTTGCTTCTCTCGTTGCCTGCAGCCTTGGTAATTTCATACATTCCATTACAGGGCATAACGACGGGAAGAACAAATTCTGTTATTTAAAATTTGCGGACAATTGACGGAATTTGTAAGACTTTCTGGTACAATGCATTAAGCAAAACCTGAAATTTATTAAACTGTTGTATTGGCAACCAAAATTCTTCAATCCACAGGGATATTGTTGAATTAAGTCAATTAAAAAAAAAACATATTGAGCTCTCACGCAGCATAATGTACTGGTTGAAATTTAAATTTTTCAAGCCTCCACAGAACATGCTGCGTTAGATGAGTTGAAAATTTGTTAACATTGCATAAAATATGTTTGGTTAATTGAAACTGGAATTTTAAAAAGTTAAAGTAGAATATATCGAATGAAGTAAAACTCAAATATGTTAAACTTATACAAAGTACGATGCACTAACTGACGATACGAAACGACTCACCTTCCGCAGTAGACAGGCAAGTAGCATGGTGACATCATTCTCTTCAGTCTTGCCCACAAATCTGCACTAATTCTAGGCGCTGCCGCACGTAGACGCCCTCGTCTTGATGGCCGAATTGTTGGCGGTCGGCCTGTAACCATCGAAAGATTCCCACATCAGGTAAAGTTGTGACTTTTGCTACGAAGAAATAATTATTGAAACATTTTCTCCTACAATAAAGTATTATATATATATATATATATAATACACACAACATTCATATTTTATTCAATTATATTAAATTATAATTCCAGCTACATGTTTCGGCTCAATTGTAGGGCCATCTTCAGTCCGATCTTTGAACAGTTGTAGTGTACAATTGATAACGCTTTCAACTTACGAGATCTCGTATTACAAGAATTGGTTAAAATAAATGCGGTGTGTTATGTAAAAAAATAAGATTAAAATACAAATATAGTACTTTACACAATAAGCATTAAAAACTGATAAAGTAATAAAACTTGAAAGTTACTAAGTTTTCTCCTCTGTTGCTTGATTTTTTTTTACGGGCAATGATTTCCACGTTGTCGGGGCATAGAGAAAATAGAATTTAGGAAATCATGATGCTAACTTCCTTACACCCCCCCCCCCCAACAAAAAATCTTGTGGGGCCAGGGTCTGTTTTTCTGGTATTTTTCTCAAAACCTTTCCGGCATGTGTGGCCTTAGGCTGCACAAAGAACAGTTTAGGAGTTTACTGTGGCACAGTGCTAAGTATGCTTTTAAAAAACTGAGATTATATACAGACAGCATTGTCAGTTACACCTGCTAGAGAAAATTCCTTTTTATAACGAAGTATTCGCTACAAATAAAAACTTTCGTAATTAATTTTTACAGGTGTCGTATGAGTACATATATGTGCGGCGCTTCAATCACAAGTCCGAATTGACTGTAATTATCTAGAGTAAAGAGTGTCAGTTACAGAAGCTAGGGAACTTTCCTTGTATAGTGAAGTATTCGCTTCAAATTAAACTGTTGTATATAATCTTTACAGTTGTCGCACGAGTTCATGAATAGACATATATGTGGCGGTTCAATCATCAGTCCGTACTGGGTGGTGACGGCAGCTCACTGCACCGAAGTGTGAGTTGATTTTACCTGCACTAAAAGGTTGAATCTTCCATTTAAATATAGCTTATCACGTGAAATGTAAAACAATCCCTGTACAGGCCTTGAAATGTCCTGAGGGTTCCAGGAGTTTGAGGCTTACAGATTTCGAGACAATCGGCACATGAAAGTGGTTAGTTTTTCAGCGTTACCCACCGGTCGCCTTTACCCCCAAGGAAATATTCCTGGTATTCATTTCTGTTAGAGGTTGATTCGACTTCAGGGCCATATTGCGGCCGGAAGTATTAGGTCTATGAAAAATTCACATGAAACTATCGAGAATCCAAACAGCATCCTTGCGGCATGCGGCACATTACGTGAAACATATGCGACAAAGCGTACAGCCTAGTCTAATAGAATATGAAACAGGTTCGGGATCTGTAATGTGTAAAGAAAACTAACACAATTGAGTCACTTTTACGTAGAAATACAAATGTATTACGTGAGCGTTCTTACTTGTTTTATCATACACTTTAAGGAATTTACATACAGAATTTGAAAGAATATATTTTCTTTGTGGTTCTGGAGAAATGGCATGTTAAATAGTGGAGACTTTTCTTTGTATAAGCGCATGAATTTAATATTAATAGACTGCAGGGGTTATATTTGTTTTCTCAAGAAATAATAGCATAAACTACGAGATAAGAAAGTATACTTTAGGATACAATTCCAAACATATTCAACGATACGGTTTACGCTATGCGAAAGGTATATTTTAGAGCCGAATTAAAATACAATATTAGCGCATGAAGAAAGAAAGTGGAGAGCTGAAGGTGTTGCCACTAAAAGACCAAAAGACATTATAAGGACAGTTTCGTAACAGAAGGTTTTCAGTAACTTAGTGAAATCGTCGCTGCAGCCTACAGCTTTATGTCTGAATTTACGCTCTTCATTTTGTACATACATTTCAGACAGGTTACAGAGATATAATCAACCGTCTTACAAACTATCAGCTTTGGCATATATATATATATACACATACACACACACGAGTGGGTGCTGATACGTCCTTAGCCCGACCAGGAAGGAAACAAGCTACAGCAACCAAACGCGGGATTTATTCAACATACTCCTCACGAAGCTCAATACACTTCTTAGTCCGTTGTTCTAACTTTTGCAAGCCACTCAAAAAAAAAATCAGAATGTTGTCCGTCCAACCAGGTCTCCGCGGCAGCAATGACCTCCGCGTCGGACGAAAATGGCGACATTTCAATTCTTTTTTTTCGGTCCAGAGAACAGATGGTAGTCCGACGGGGCCAGATCCGGAGAATAGGGTGGGTGATCAAGACACCAGAAGCCCAGGTAGGTCAGTTTCTTCTGTGTTGCAAGTGCCTAGAGAGACGGGGCATTGTCGTGCAAGAACAAGACCCCCTCGGTGAACTTCCCGAGTCGTTTTTCCTTCAAAATGTCCTTCAGTTGCACCAGAGGAGATAAGTAACACTGCGCGTTGATATACTGGCCGTTTGGGAGATAACCAATGAGGTGGATGCCTTCTTGATCCCACAAATTCGAGGCGAGAACTTTTCCAGTCGATTTGTGCACCCGGAATTTTTGGGGGCGGAGTGAGCCGCTATACCGCCACTTTATTGAATGTTGCTTTGTCTCAAGTTCATAGTGATATAACCAGGTTTCGTCCACGGTCAACAATCGCGGCATGAAATCATTTGGATCGCGTCTAAAAAATTCCAAAAGTTGCTCAGACGACCGGCACCGTTGTCGTTTTCGATCCGCATTCAGGCATTTCGGCACCCACTACATGGAGAGTTTCCGCATGTCCTAATCTTCGTGAATGATGGAAGCAATGCCCTCACGTGAGATGCCCAGTTGCTCAGGTATTGATCTGGCCGAAATCCAACCGTCTTCCAAGACCAGCTCGTGAATTTGATCAATAATCTCCGGGGTGGTCATTGTTTTGGGTCGTCCAGGACGAGGCGCAACACAGGTTGAAAAATCACGTTTAAACGGGGCCACCCAGTTTTTGACGGAGGCATACCATTGTGAATGTTCCCCTAATGTGTCTGTCAGAATGGTGTGAATTTCCTTAGGCGCCTTGACTTACAAAAAAAAAAGGATGAGCGCTCGCGTCTCCATGTTATTGAAATCGCGCGCCTCGCCTCACATTCATTCTTTCAGCATCTGTAACTAGAAAAGACTTGCAATTCGGAACAGGAACAGACCCCTCTTTCCAACGACACTATAGATTCCGTCCTACGATATCGGAAAGTAAGTCGGGCTAAGGACTTATCAGCACCCCCTCGTAAAGAAACACACTGTATAACTAGTTCGTTTCTCAACCACAGTAGACCGGTATCCCTCTCGCAGTTCCGCGCTGGAAGTACTTTTAGGGAAGAAGACGGTACCCTACACACTGCTGTTCAAATCGTTCAACACCCACTCTACAATTTCTGGTCTCTCGACTGGGACATATCTGTTGTAAGGGTAAGTGATAGTGTTTTACTATGCCTTAGATCATCCCGAAACTATCTGTAGGAGCCAAAGAAATATTCTCCAAATTTAAACCACACCGGGACCTATAGGTATCTTTCTACAACAACAAAATTTTCTGAATTTTGTCCACAAAACTTTTTTATATATATACTGCAGTAATCTCAGAATAAACAACGATTACCTCAGTAAACATTTTTCACCAAATGGTTTTCCACTTACAGTCTGTTTATTTGAATAAGACTTTCTGATCCTTAATAATTTATATGGGAAAGCATTACTTAAAATTTATAATTAAATACAACACGATTTTACGGTTTTCGTCATGAATATGAATACAACAATTATTCTAACGCCTTCAGCTAATACAACTCGTAAAATAAAAAGTGAACCATAAATTACAAAGTTGATGGCACATTAGCTATATTTATTACAGTTATACGCGATTAATGGTACCAAAACACTGTAAGACAAACACTGTGCGCGGTTCAATACAAATTTTGAATGATTTATAATTCCGCAAATCATGCGAGGTAAAGCATCCATCCTTCCGGTAGAACCTCTAAATAAATTCAGTGTTTATTTCAGGTATCTCCTACATTCACCTACGGTCCAAGAGTTCAACCAATTTCGATGACCTGCTCAGAACCCCCTGCTAGTTCCCGTTGTGTAGTCAGTGGCTGGGGACGTCTCAGTTCAGGCGGCTTACTTCCGAACCAGCTCCGGGCAGTCAAAGTAGGCATCATATCCCGTGAAGAATGTGATAATGCTTATGCCGCTTTCGGTGGAATCACTGAGAACATGATCTGCGCTGGTGTGCCTGGTGGAGGTAAAGACGCATGCCAGGGTGATTCTGGCGGCGCTCTGGTTTGTAATGGCCAGCTTGTCGGCATTGTGTCCTGGGGAATTGGTTGCGCAGAGGCTGAGTACCCTGGAGTTTACTCAAATATTGCAAATCTCAGGAGTTTTGTTACTCTAGTAACTGGCGTGCAGTAGGATGCTGATGTAACCAGGTGTCACTTACAGTACAGGAAAATTTTAAATGTGATATGAAAAAATAAATAAATAAATTGAATACACGGTATTAAAAAAATTCATTTTTTGTTGCCATCATATCCACTTCCTGATAGTCATTTTAATGCAGTGTGCTGGATAGAAGAATAAATTGCACAACTTTTACCTCAGATCTCTCTTCAACTCTTCGTTAAAATATCAGTGCAATTTTAATATTATTATTGCATAAAACGCGCATTCTGTAAATTATACATAATTTTATTGTTCCGTGCTGTAAATATTTTACAGTAAGACTTATGCAAATTGTAGGGAATGTTAATTTCACTTAAACTGACAAGGGTTTTGCTGATATCAAGTAAAACGTGAATCTCGTCGAAAGAAAACCATTATTATGTAATAATAACTTAATGTTTCATCTCCTCAGCTGGATCCTACCCTTATTAACACACGTCAGAGTACAAAGTTGTGCACATTCTGTGGTGTAATATTAATGTATACATCAGTCCTATAATATTCTAATTATAGAGTCTATCACATTGAAAGGACCGTGATAAATGGGTACCTGTTACCATTTCATGACGCGCCCTCGGATTGGGGTTCGAAAACGGCCTCAGTATGGAGCGAACATATTGAATAAGCAGTAGCGGACAGCCAATAAGGGGTGGTCCTTTACATGTGGTTGGGGCGAGGTTATAGCGATTGCTCTCCACAAAAACCTATCATGTTACGAACCATTCGGAAAGACCTCGGACCCGGAAAGACCTTAGCTTTCGGGATAGGGACAGGCGATGGGCCATTGTGAATGCAGTAAAAAATTTCGGAATACGTAAAATTCGGGAAGAATTTGACTAGCTGGGAAGCGGTTACTTTATCACGAAGGACTCTACGCAATGAAGTATCACACAGAAAGGTATGGAAAACTTGAAACTGCCTCTGTTCTACTCACGCACGCAAGCACGTATTCAAATTTAACATGTAGGCGTAAATAAAAATATTCATTTTTAGTTTCGCTCGATGCAGAATTACATTAAGTGTTGTTTTGCCAAACGTCAAAAAATAACAACAGGATTCACTTCGAACACCAAAGAGTACAGTTATATGAATGAGCAAAATTTAAGTGGAAGTCGTCAAAATCCAGAAGCACATCCACCAGTTCAATTTTCCAACCTTATTCTACAGCTTCAGACATTCACTCACCCTATGTAAAGTAACGGAAAAGATGTACTTCTAAAACAACTTAAAAACACAAAACATTCCGTCAGCTCGATAAACCTTAAACGCTTTTCCCTAATACACAACATTTTCACACTCCGTTATTCACAAGTCGCCCACAAATACGTGGTTCATTTCACATTCACAAATGTCCGGTTACCGCAATGTTTCCACATCCAGTTCACAAATACATCTCACATATATCAGGATTTCCTCCTTTCGCAGTGAAAATATTAACTGACACGACCTTTGGCAACAGGACTAATGTCAAGAAAAGTGGTGACCTGGAACCCTTGTTTTACGTGAGTTTTAGTGCAATAATTTAAGAATTTTTCGCTAAAAATGATTTGAGGTATTTCTATTTCAATACTGGTGGCCTGCTTGCGCCCTTTCAGATCTGTTGTTGCATTAATAGACAGAAGGGCTGCTTGACCGCAATAAATGGCAATTATTAATTTCGATCACGACAGAAATTTAAGAGTGAACAATATTTTGTGAAACGTTTCGAAATATGGATCGAAAATTAAACGAACTTATAAAAGCAGTTGGAGGAGACGGTAAAAAGGGAACAATTCGTAATACTAAGTTCAGGGAAAATATTAACACAAAATAAAATTCATAAAACAGCCCGTTAAAAATAAATTTCATAATTTTAATCTTTAATGTATCACAGGATGTTGTCTTACGATGGATAGGGAAGAAAACTTGGTTATATGAGAATTGTGGGAAATCTTGGGTCCTCTTGAAGATTATAATTCCAAAAAGGCACAGGTAAAGTGGCCGTACTGCAATTTGGTAAATCAAAAAAGAAAACTTTCGGCTTTCTTGTTCTGAGATGTGGAAGTAGTTGCGCATCTGTACGACACTGCACAGAAGTGTGTAGAAGCATTTTACCATAAAGTACAATCGACCAAACCGACTGCACAGAGCCAGTATTGTTGCCGCACACAGACATATATGTCAGTTGGTATAAAAGACGGTATATTGAAATTGCATTGAAAGTATTGTCTCATGGTATAGCCGTACGAATATATTTGATTTTACGGAAATTAAATTGTAATAATTTACAATTAAACCATTTTACATATATGTAAAACGAAAATCACTGTTGAGTTTCTTTAAGCTAAGAAATATGTATATGAAACATAGGACACGGTTTACGTACTTCGTCTTTTGAAATAGTTGTCCAGAAGAACGAAATGTGACATAGATGTTGAAGAACTCGCAAATTATGATTATCTTTTTTTCCTGCTAGGATTAAAACTTGTTGAAACCATGTGGTGGTCCATCCATATCAAATCTGCTATTTTTTCGAAGTTTCAAATGTTTCCTGCAAAGTGTAAATTGAGAAAACTGGAACAGTAAATTATACAGTAGAAAACATATTTTTACCTCGTATATAGAAAAAGACATTCTTACTTTCTGTAACGATAATTATATTTTATATTTATATTATATTTATTTATTAAATGCATTTGGGTTGTTACCCAGTGGCAGTGGTTATTTTACATGTAAACGAAACATGAAATTGGTTACTACTAGATTTAAGTCGGGAGGGCTACATGAGAAGCATGTAGTGGCAACTTGGAATCTTGGGAACCATCTCAGCATTT
>Ga0123354_10010712_pt1 | contig 14145 bp, 8 predicted proteins | sample TergutLab28metaG_2_FD_97872 | JGI IMG/M metagenome (GOLD analysis project Ga0123354, IMG submission 97872) | Labiotermes labralis P4 segment gut microbial communities from Petit-Saut dam, French Guiana - Lab288 P4 | ecosystem: Host-associated > Arthropoda: Insects > Digestive system > Gut ... | reverse complement strand
TGTGGGGACCCGTTGCGCTGACCACGTGACACCCCTCTATCCGCAAAAGTTGGCACTAACTTCGCCGATCGGCGGCGGCCGCTCTGTCGGTATAGTTCGCGTGCGGACTAAGGCCACGGAGTACCAGTTGGGTATTGTGGCAGCATGCCGTGTTGCGTGAAGCAACGAAGCACAGAATGCACATCCGTAGCAGGGCACTCTTCGCAACATAACATTACACAGCACGGCATGCTGCCGCAATACCCAACTGGTACAGCGAAATTAATGTGACTTTTTATAGTGTGACTTTAGCAAGGACGATATGGCTCCCTGATGATGGTACTAGGACCGAAACATGTCGGAGCGTTTTTAATGTTTTAACGTTTTAATGTGTAAATTTTATAAATTTTATATATATGCAGTAGTTGGTATAATAATTGAGTAATTCAGCCAAGCCGTTTTGAAAAGAAACTGTTAGCTTCGTCATGCCTGTCCAAACTTCCATATGTCCCCTTACAATAACTGTGGTTACGCTGGACGGATTTTCATGAAATTAAAGACGGGGTTTTCTGAAGTCTTTGAAACAAACTCAGTCTTTTTTAAAATCTGCAAAACCGCATTCACTCTACTTAAAGACCTATGCAAATTTATAACACGCCTCACTTGAATACTCTTGAGATAGAAAAAGCGTCAAGGTAGAACTGTAAGTTATGTCAAATGCATTTTTCCGAAAAATGTATCATTTGCGATAAAATTACAAGAAATACGCTACAGCCAGAGAAATATATGTACAGGCATTCGTACTTGCTTGCAATAAGGAAAAATCTCTAATTATCTCTAATACCAGTAGGTATAACATATATATATATATATATATATATATATATATATTTGTGTGTGTGTGCGTGCGTGTGTGTGTGTGTGTACTGGAAAAGCTGAGTTACAGTAATCATATATTTACTAATATATTGTTATATTAGGTTTAGTTTATGGCTGTATCTGCATTTGGTGTATGTGTTGCACTGGTCATCAGATGTAATAGAAGGCACAGCTGTCATCTGTTTTTGTAGTAAAAGTATACGTAATGTTTTTAAACTTTCGAATATGACATTTATAACAAGAAGTCTGCCCATATCCAGCCTTCCTTGTGAGTTTCAACTGATGTACAATAACAGTTTGCCATTAATAATAATTTTTCCTGTTCTCTAGCTATATAATGACATTTTTCCTGCTCTCTAGGTATTACTGTTTATCATGACATTAATTATAAGTATTTGTGCATCCAGACCGCGTCTCATGCAGGTAGTTGCCAGTTTTTCTCTTCGTAATCTCCGGTGTGAACAATGTGGTAGACTACTTGCTCAGATTTCCCTCCGAGTACTTCAGTTTTTCTTCGTCAGTATCACACCACAAATTCCATATTATTTCACTCGTTAACAGTCATTTAGGTCTATTTATTCAATAATATATATAGGCCTATTTTCTTGCCTAACGGTGAAACAGCAGTAGTCACGTTGATTGCGTTATCTGTTACACTTTGTGTTCTTTTATTATCCACCAGAGAGACAGGACGAAAGGACATGGGAAAAGCATTGTATATTACAAATAGAACCAAGTATAAGTCACTGTAATTCAGCAGTGAGACAAATTTGAATTCACGTTTTTCTCATTGCGAGCATTCATACATAAGGTAAGGCTCTGTAGCTGCTTCTCAAGCACACCTCTGAATGATCAGAACTGTTATCATGTACTGATATGAACATGACTATTTCGAAAGGTCTTCTCAGAAAATGTGAATCTCTGACGTGATATACTTTGAGCAGTTTACCTTGTGTATCTATTCTTAGTTGTTCAGTGTCACTGTCTTGTACTGTGTCCGTTATCTAGGATTGCTTTGTGGTTTATTTTACGGCACGTTCAGTTTTTCGGACTAGGACGCACAGCATATTTAGGGGATGGTTGGTGGAACATGAATTCGAGTGCTTTTGGAAGGAAGTGGTCTTGACGTAACTGCTGTACTCTTCCGACCTCTGCCTGAACCGACTAAACGAACCATGAAAAACTTGATTTAGAATAGCCGGTTTTCCGGCCGAAATTCGAAACGGACACCTTGCAAATACAAATTCTACAGCATTACTACTACTTCTGTCTGCTGGATTTTGTGCCATCATTCAATGTGTTTTACAAACTAGCCTGTTCTTTCCAACAAGGAACATTCGTAATGAAACATGTTATTGAGACGGCATGTAATCGACATAAAATACTTTGCTGGACTTACATGAGACGCTTAGCCGATACCAGTATCCGCACGGCCTAATGAGTGGGTATACGGCGGCTCGATATTGGTGACTGCGGGTTCGAATGTCGCCTGTGGCATGGATTTATGTCTCTTGAGTGTGTTGTTGGTGTCAGGTAGAGGCCTTTGCGTCGGGCAAATGAGTCTTGCAGATGAGTCCTACGGAGTGTAGTGTGTCTACGTGTGACAAGGAGAAGGTCGTGGCCCACTAGTGGCAGCCGCACCATTGAAAGAATGAGACTTTTGTACGTAAAAGCAAAAGTTAAGGAAAATAGAGAATTCAAATGTGATCATAACAAAGAGAGGGGGTATAAGCTGTGCAGTATGAGGGAAAAAGAATTTTTTTTTTTTAATCTTGTATTGTTGAGTTCGGACGCATTGCTCAGTTGCCCTGCATTCCACTTGACTGCGGTTAGTCAAGTGTTCAAATAGTCTGCACACTTCTTCCCCCTGTTCCACATGTAAGCCCATTATTGAGAATTTGTAAAGCTCTCGCCTGCTCCGAACACAATACACATGGATGGAATGAAACGGTTGATTGATTCTACTTCTGAAGCAAAGAGAGTCTTCATTTCTTACACATACAAACTTTGTTAATTGTCTCGTTTTCCCCACTTTAGCATGCCCGCTATTTTCAAGCAGTTTTCTTGGAAGACATCCTTGGCGACATTATCGAATATTTCCGAGTTATTTTTTTTTTTTATTATACTCGTGAAATGTCTCCGAGCTCTTAGATTAGGTTGGACCAGAGGTAAAATACTCGCAGACCACTAGCCGTACGCGGCTAGTCAATTCATTTTATTTTACACGGTCCTCTGACTGATCTTTTTACGATTACTGAATGAGACCAAAAGTTTAATATAAACGACTAATTTTGCCTACTGTTTTATGTGGGTGGGAAAACTGGCCTCCAACACTAAGGTAAGAAATTAGGCTAAGGGTGTTAGAGAATAGAGCGGTGAGGAAAATGACTGTGCCAAAGAAAGAGAAAGTAACTGAGGGCTGGAGGATATTGCCAACGAGAAGCTTCATGATTTGTGCTATTCACCACATATTATTCGGGTGAACATTTTAAGGAGTGTGAGATGTTCGGGCATGTGGCATAGGGTGGGGTAGAAGTAGAGCGCATACAGGGTTTAAGTGGAGAAACCTGACGGCAAGATCCAGCTTCAAAGACATGAGCTTATCTGGAATGATAATACTGAGATGGATCTTAAAGAGACGGAAAGAGTGTGGAGAATTGATTAATATGAATCAAGATAGGTGCAAGCGGAAGGCTGTTGTAAATATGGTTATAAACTCCCGGTTTCCATAAAATACGAAAAATTAGTGACTATTTGAGGAAATGGCAGCTTCTCAAGGACTCTTGTCACATTGAGTTCGTTTATTAAATAAATTAATCAATTGATTAGCTAGTTCTTAGTGCAGGCCGTAAAGCTCAAAATGGACTGACATTATGACAACCGTCCGCAAGGAAATAACAAAGCAAAAATATTTTAAATCTAATAATTAAATGACTAATATACGTCGTTTTAGTTATTAAACGTGCAAATTATTCTTAATGGTGTATTTCATTTTAATTCCAATACTTATGGCTTAAATGACGTGTCGTTCTACTTAGAGTTCATTATTACCCATCTGGCACTCGTACTGTTTGAGTCAGGGACCTATGGGATAGACCCGAAGTATCTCAGCTATGTTAGTCCATACAGAACCACTGGAATGTCTTCAAGGTGTCTGGTTAGAACACCGCAGTGTAGTGGCTGTGTTGTAAGCTTTCACCTCAAACCAGCGAAATGTCTCTAAACTACATCCCCTTTATCAGATCAGTAGAATGGTTGTGTCGTAATTGTTCAAATCAAACCAGTGGAATGTCCCTAACCTGCAAACTTTTTATCAGATCAATACAATGGTTGTGTCGTGTTCGTCTAGATGAAACCATTTGAATGTTTCCGAAGTGTCTTATTATATCAGATCATTTAAAAAGTCTCAGAGTTTAATGGTTACATCAGAGAAGAGGAATGATTGTGTCTTATTTGTAAGGATCTGAGGAGAGGAATGTTTGCATTGTGTTGTGCCTGCTCAGATCCGACCAGTGGAATGTCACCTAACTGTTAGGTTCTATCCGAATAGTGGAATATCTTTTGGGCGTGGAACTTACTTCACCTCCACTCACCACATATATCGTTTCCAACCCACACCTCTGAGCAGCAAGCAATATGAATGAATGAATCCCAGGCTGTACTTCTTGTTCCCCGCTCCAAACCCCGCCAAATCCATGGTGACAGAATTAGCCTGACAGACCCGGTTACACACGGCTGGTCTATTCATACACAACACATTCACACACCAACTTGGTTGTTAGGGATGGTGTTTCGAATCTTGGCGACGCTCACAGAATACCTTTTCATAAACCATGTCAGGCTTTTTATAAGTCTCTGAAAACGCTCACGACTTTCATTCGTATCACTGACACCTTCTCTATGTCTCAAATTAACTGAAGAAGTTTCTGAGGGAAGTATCCACAACACTCCATCAAAATGTGTATTTTACTTAGGCCCGGATTGTGACATTTACTGTCTGTAGTGTAGAGAACACATTATACAGTTTTTTGCACGTTTCTTCTTCAGGCTGGATACAGCTCCTTGTCACCTGTTAAGGCTTAATGTATGTATATTCAAGTATGTTTATTGTTAATTTAGTTATTCCGCATATCGACTGAGCTAATCCAGCCCATATCTAAAATGATCATTATACCTTGCTTTTTATGGTCTATGAGTCACAAAGTAACTCTTTGTACCACGTAAGGCTAACATGCAGAGTGTCATTTCAAAATAAGATAAATTTGATACATTGGTGCTTCTTATTGGTTTTACTATAGAAATAATATTACGATGCTCGGCCCTATGAACTTCAAATATATAATTAAATCTGTGCATTTCCTTAACGCAGTATATTTCGGTCTTCATTTGTTTTTCGATACAAGGAATGATTATTTCCCCTCACTGCATTAATCTCCTTTTCTTTATGGTGGAGATCAGCTCTGCTGTACATTCAGAGAAATTTAGACTGCACATGCTAAATAAATATGCTGTAAATTTCCCTCAGCTAGTTCAGAAAAGTAACCGGTGATGGATTCGTATGTACATGGCAATAATGCCATTCTATTCGGCTCTGACGATGGTGTATGTGTCACTGACATAACAACCCACTTGTTTTTGGACTTTGTCCATCGTCTAAATTTTTAATGAAGCAAAACATTTCGGAAGCCGACTGTGCTTGGGTATTGAGGGAAGGAAGGCACACAATTTGGTGGACTGTTTATATACAGCTTCGTACTACTACTACTATACTACACCTACTACTACTACTACTACTACTACTACTACTATATTACTACTACTCCTACTACTGCTACTACTACTATACTACTCCTACTACTGTTACTACAACTACTACTATTATTCTCCTCCTCCTCCTCCTACTACTACTACTACTACTATACTATTCCTACTCCTACTCCTACTACATCATATGGTGTGTCTTCCTTACCAGAATACGCAGTCACAGTCTGCTTTCCAAATGCCTGGCTTCATTAAGAATTGGGCGATAGAAAAAGTAAAAAGAAATAAACGCTCAGGTTTCAAAAACGGGGGATACTTTAATGATTAACTTAACGACTGTCAGCTTGTTAAGGAAGAAAGTGTTCGCTGACATCACACCAGCACCTGTATGTACTCAGATTCTTAATGTGTGTGCATAGAATTAATATATTATGATTGAGTGCTCAGAGAGTGCGCGCGAGCGCGTGCGTGTTTTTGTACGTCCGCGTAACATCTTGATGCTTCTTAATGCAAACTGTATGACGTAATGCATCAATGTGTAATGACGTTACAAAGTTGTGCCTACCGAACCATCTCAGTGTGACACTGTGGGGTCTGCTGACTGCAAAGAGAAGACACAGCATCTCTGGGGAGGAACACAAGTTAGCATCAATCAGCATGCAGCAAATCTTACTTTGTAACTGCAAGTACGTAGTACGTATAATATTATCTGCCTTCCTTTTTTTACGTTTCTTCTTATTTCGAAAGAACATTACGCTACTTCATGTGACGTAATTGTCGCCCAATAGCATGTCATGCAGGCACATGGTTTTAATCACGAACAACCTCGATTCTAGAAGAGTGTGGGTAGGGTACGCCACGCTCCGGCTGCTTTATCCCTGAGAAAGAGTCCCGGTGACCCTTGTACAGGGGACTGGGTGGACGTCGGTGTCGGTCTTGACGGATACAGAAAATCTCGTCCAAACGGGGATGCGGAATCTTGACCGTCCGGCCAGTAATGAATCACGCTCTACAGACTACAGTACCCTGGCTGCATACTCTGTCAGGTAAAGTATATAACATTAATCCTGAATAATCACAAATGTAACTACAGTATCGCCTGCATTAACACTGAAGTCTCTGCATTTTGCTCACGACTTAATTGTACGTTTTGTATGATTCTCAAAATTGTGAGTGACTATTTTTCTCAACATTAGCAAGTCTGTCTTTATAATGAAATCGGACTGTTCTCTGTTAGGTAGGAAATGAATTATTGTATATTACAACAAACCCTCCCAGATTATGGGGGTTACGTTGTCTAAAAATCCTGCGAAAGGTGAAAATGTAAATTTAAGGCTTTGTTGGGAAAATGGGGTTAGGGTAGCCAAAGACAAAAGGAGAATGGTAATATTTAAACAATTAATTAACACTAACACATTCGTACTGGCGTTAATTGGAATGACGTCCGTGTTGCTGGCTGGAAGTTGTCAGGGTGGATGAGAAGAACGAAGGTTTCGTGAAGACAGGTGGTCTTCCGGTTTGCCTTCTTCATTTCCTTACACACATCTTGGTACGGTGCCTCGACTGCTTCCCTCTTGTGATTAAATTTTAGGCACCTGTACAAGAAACGGTCGACCTAAAGGAAAAAGATCAACTAAGCCATCCGCCATCTGGAGGCGTTTCTTAAAGCACTGAGACCTCTCCATATCATTGTCTAAATCCTCTTTATCTCTTACTAAATGCGCGCCGCAGATGTTCAATGTCCTCAGCACTTAACTAGCCAACAAGACAGTCAAAACGTCCGGCGCTCAGTGCTTTGCCCATTGCAAGATCCTTCTTCTGGGACACCGCTCGTTTATATGACAGAGGACTTTTCAGGCAAACACATATTTCACTTTCCATATTTTCGCGAAAAGGATCATGATTTAAACAGGATGTTTTCTCGCTGATGCAGTCTGACTTTAAAGCTTCTTTATTTTCCTTGTCGAAATGAATCGTACTTTCCTCCTCACCACAGTTTTGCCTCCACTTTTTCTGAGAGATACCTCACTTTCCTCTCTTTTTAACTTTCTGCCCTTCCTCGAATTTGCCAGGCATAATTAAAACAACAGCGCCACAATTAATTCTGAAAAGTTTTGAGAAGTACAAAAGAAATAACTTGCCTTATCACACGATACTGAATGACGCGTGGACAGATGCTGTCTCTTGTGTACTAAGCCTAGCGTCTACACAGGCGCAGCCACGAAATAGTGAGTGGCGCGCAATGCGATGCACAAAGGCTATCACAACAATTATTTTTCGAAAAGAGAAATTGCGATGTGCTAATCCGCGAAATCGCGAACACATGAACTTGCGAACCAAGTGACTCTGCTCTATGGAGATTGCAGACTTTTCAACATAAATACCAGAAATTCACCCCAGGTGCATAGAAAGCTGAACTTCCTTTCTCCACTGCTTCATCAAAACAACCCAATTTCCATTACCTAGCATCTTAACTTCCCAAAGCTTGCCTTTTCTAAACTACCTTTTCCAGAAGGACGATCGGGCAGGCTGTGGGAAACTTCACGGTCGCCAAAATTTCTAACAGTCTCCTTGTAATAGCCTAAGTGCAGCGTTTGTTTTTACACTCACCTTATCCCAACCCAACCCAACCCTCCTATTTTGTCCTTTTCTCTTTCTTCTCTGCCAAAAAACGTGAATTCTATTTTTAAATATGAATTTTCTTCTTCAAATTTCTGGAATCAGATCGAATAAATAACCGACCTTGAAATGCTGAATTCTGTAGATGTTTAGCTAGGCATCGTTTGGCGGGGGACTGAGCCATCTGAAGCCTCTGCCTTCTCTGGACAGAATATGAAACCCGACCTCACATTCTTAGTCTAGTGATGTCCTATTCAATAGTCTACCACTGGTGATGGGCCGATAATAAAACTTATATTCAATTTTCAATTAATTAGTTAATTTATTATTATTATTATTATTATTATTATTACTTGAATAACCCTTTCACAAGAGGTAAAGATTTTCAATATTTAAATTACAGTTCTAAGAAATGGAGGGTAGGTACCTCAGTCATTATAGTAACTACGAAAAGGACTGGACGAAGGGGTAAATGGAATTGAATTCCCAACAGCAGAAACGACATTCGTCGTCTCCAAAGCATGGGCGCCTTTCCCAGAGGTAAAGTTGCGGAGGAATGCAGCTAGCTATTCACTCACCTCAATCCTGTACCGAGTAGAGCACTAGGTGGAGCTGAAGATCCACTCTCCTATCTTAATGTCCTGACGCTTAAACTAGTACCGGAGCAGCCTTACCTTTGTCTTATTCAAGAAATTGTAAATCTGTAGCCATTAGCCTGGGCGTCTTCTGGGTACGCAAATTGTGTCCTTGTGACAGTGTAACTTCTCCCTTCTGATTTAGAAGGCCCAGTGTTTGACATCTTTCCCACTTCGTTTGTTTCTCTCCCACTGCAGCTATTGCTCCTCAGCGTTTTGCCCTGTAAACTCTTCATCCCTAATCTCACCCCCTCCACACATATAACCCCCTACCACTTCCAGCAACAGACCCTTAACATAGGTCTAATGCGTCAAACAGTCCTATTATAACTTTGACTAACGGGCATAAAATATTTAAACTGATGATGAGACAGGATCCGGTTTTGATGAAACACCCCCCCCACCACCACCACCACCACCACCACTGGTTCTGCCGCCACGACTTGTCCGGACCACACACACACACACATACACAAACACAAGCGCACGCACGCACGCACACACAGTCTCTGCCACCCCATCCTTAGCGACATTTTGATGAAATAACTAACAGTATTCTTCTGTCATATGGTCTGTATGTAACTATGATGCATTGAATGGCGCTATCGGTAGCTCGACTATATAGCAACGATTTATAGTATCATTAGTAAGTAATTAATTGCAGAGGACGTGGAAGTAAGTGGACGCACCCTATTTTGAGGTTGCAGATTCGTTACTTCAAGGGACTAAGAAATTTAGCAAGGTAACCTCATGCAGGATTTAACGGCTCCTAAAAGAGATGTGAACCAGAGAATCCAAAACAGGAGGTGCTAACCCTCATGTTACGTGACTCGCGTGGTGAATACGAATTGTACAATTTGTGTAAAATGTGTCAGTACGAAAACTAGTCAGCTGCAAGTTTTCTGTAGAAAGAGGTAAAAAATACCGATTATGTGTAACTACATCAGCAACGTAACAGTAAGCCGGCTTCTCATCACAGGGCCCGGGTTCTCTGTCAGGGAAGTCCGTATGGGATTTCTGATGGAATGAGCCGCGCTGGTTCATCCTTATCAGTGTCAGTGGACTAGAGCTTCAGGTTCGATTATATCATGCGGGGGATGGACAGCGATCTATCGATCACAGTTCCTCAGAGGCTTAGTCTCACCCCATTACGAAAATAAAGGGACGGAACAAGTGACATGAACACAAAATCCCGGACACACCTATATACTCCACTTGCGAAAACTGCACATTTTTAACGTTAATGCAAGCGGTACACATGTTTACCGCTGTGTTTTAAAGGTGAACTCAGTACAATTTGTCTCCCTTGGGTGGATTTTAAGCCGTAAGTAACCATTTGTTTAAAATATTGCTCATTTTGTATGACAGTGTAAGAGGGGGGCACAGGTGTTGGGTTGGGGTGGGGTGGAGGCACGCAACACTTTCTGTGACCCGTTACAAAAGATACTGTCACGGGGAAATTTTTTTATCTTTTATTTAAGTTCACTGTTGCGACTTTTTTATAATGAGATAAAAATGTGTAGGCTTGTAGCTCGACAGGATGGAGAGAGAAACAAATGCTGCGGCGAGAGGACATCACCTGGAATAAAAGGGGCAGTCGCAACGGAAAGGCATAAAAGTCTTTCAACTACATCATGATTCTCCTTTCTAGTATGCACGAATATTTCTTTTAGTAATTTTCCCCCAGTTTTTAACTCTCTGTCTCCAGGATTCTGTATGTTACAGAAAATAAACGAGAAATAAAGAAAATTGTATGAGGGGGGGAGGGGGTTCAGATGGAAACTGAATGCTCTTAGAGACCTTTGAACCCAGTCAGTCATGTGTAGGGTAGTTTTCTTTACTCTATATTGTACATGGGTGCTTGCTGACTATTCAGTAGAACTAAGTAGAAAAATAAACTCTACCAGTTGACCTGCATGGTTGACTACCTTGGCAAAGGAAGATGAACGAACTCCATGTTACTTCCTCGGGCTCTGTCCACCTTGCAGATAGTAGTAGCGGCTTCGGGCAAACACCAAGCATGAGTTCTTACAACAAGGCGGGGATGAAGATCCTGTCATACTGAGGTTACAACAAATTACAACTATTCCTTCCACCTTGCTTCCCAAGCCCCAGGTAGCTCCTTTTCATATTTACGTGGCTGATTTGGTTTCGGTATTCCTGGTTCTTCACAGACGTTCTAATTATTTCTTTTGATAACTTCACACATACGATTGTACCGGTCTCTGGTATCTATGTCACGCTTACGTCCCGTCTTTGTTTGCTGTGTGACGGATTTAGACGGAGAATTTTTTTTTTTTAGCGCGAGAGAGCATATCTGAACACTGCACAACGGTTATCACCATTGGTAGCTATACATCAACGATGTCGTCCGCTCTACGGCCAGCAATCCCGCGATGAAAAAGAAAACTTAGTATTATACCGACTGTTAATGTGCACTCTTTACGGAAGGTTTAGAGGCTCTATGAAGTCGTTATGAGAAATACAACAAAGAAGTGCATATATAAATATGTATATATATATATATGTGTGTGTGTGTGTGTGTGTGTGTGTGTGTGTAAATTTATTGTATTATAAACATCGTAGCCTCCTACAAGTTCGGCCACCTACTGTGGCCAACTTCATGGAGGTGTTCTTTGAAGGATATATTACGTAGAACGTCGAAATAATATACTTGACAAATGTAAACTAGTAAGTTTTAAATAAAAGTATAATATCTTTTAGGTGGGTAGGTTTCACCCTTTTATAGGCCAGAGTGAGTAGAGGTACAGCTCTACTATTTCTAGGACCTAGGTGCTAGATGGGGTGGGGGGTCAGCACCACACCCCGGCCGCCTCTACCCCCGGGAAAGACCCAGTTCCCATTGTACAGGAGGCTGGGTGGGCCCCAGGGCCGGTCTGGACAGGTGTGGAAAATCTCGCCCCCACCGAGATTCAATCTCCGGACCGTCCAGCCCATAGCCAGTCGCTATACCGACTACGCTACTCGGCCCTAATATCTATGTTAAATATAAAACACTGATAAAATTATATGTGTTGTGTTGCATGTTAATATGCTGTGTATATGGTGACACCATCTAAGCGGAATTGGTGGTGCTGTGTCTGCTGGCTGCGCTGTATTCCATGTGGTGTTTCCGCTTTAAAACGGATAATCTCTCGTGGAGCTCTTACGTCTATTATGTATATTTTTCCGTACTATAGCATAAGTATCACATTTTGTGCCTTATTCGTGGAGAAGCAGTGTATTTTCTTGGACAAGAAGTAAGTTGCTGAATGGTGTGTAGCTGAAAGGCGTGCCTTAAACCTTTAATTTTCATAAAAATTAATCGGATTAATAAACAAATATGATGAAAATAAAACCATATAACATATTGTAGCCGTACATTGCGTGTGTTGCAAATGATAGTAGTTGGTATAGTGTCGATGAAGAGCTTGAGCTGAAGTAATTTAGTCGGTATTGTGACTATGTTACTAGCTGGACGACGGGTTCAGTTCCCAGGAAGGCACAGCATGTTTCTTCCCGAATGTGTCTGGACCAGTTGTGGGTCCAGAGGTACAGCGGCCAGAAGTTAAGCTGCCCACTCGCCTACATCAAATGTCGACAGTAAGAATGTGTGGCGCTCTATTCCTACCCCCTCCCCATACTCCTTCATGACAGGTGCTTGACTTAGAAGAGGGAAGAATTCGCCGTTTCTTTATTTCAGCCACTGAGCAGTGTGAGACTATTCCACGCACTCTGTAAGTTAGAATGTCTGGCACATTATTTGGACCCAGACTGCACATTTGTTGGTCTTCTGTTTTCTGCCACGTTTGCCCCTACTTTCTTAACAGAACAAGAAGCCTATAGCATGTTTTGCTCTTTCTCTGTACGGTGGAAACTGTTCCACTTGTTTTAGGTTCCTGTGACCGTGCATCGTGAGCAAAGTGTGAAGAGAGAGAAAACCAACAAGATGCAACAATTAGATGTATATTATCAACTTCTGTCTCAACATATTCGGGCATCATTATGCCCATCTTCAGGAGAACAAAGACCGTGTTACTGCATATGGTGTACTTCGCTGGTTCTGCTGGATGTGGTTGGTAGCGGTTGTGGGGCGCTGCGTTGTATGATGACAGTAACCTTCACAGTGTTCGCATCCTACAACGCAGCGCCCCACAACCGCTACCAACTACATTCAGCAAAACCAGCGCAGTACACCATGTGCAGTAACACGGTCTTTATTCTCCTGAAGATGGGCATAATGATGCCCGAAACATGTTGAGATATTGTTAAAAATAAACATCTAATTGTTGCATCTTGTTGGTTTTCTCTCTCTTCACAGTTGCACTTGTGTTACTGAGTAAGACTTAGGTAAGAAAACTTTTTTGTCCGGGAACAAAATGCAGCAATTATTTTGTCTTCCCTGTTTGACAGCATAAAAGGAATTTCTAATACTTTAACAAAGAATAATTTTGCTTAAACAATGAAGCCGCATTGTGACTAGGTTACAGTCTAGAGGATATGGTGTTCAAATTCCTGCAGAAACAATACATTTATATTTTCTCCAGAACGCCCAGACCAGACCTCGGGCCTACCCTGCTTCCTATACAATGGACGTCATGGATGTATAACCCGGCGGTGAAGCAGTCGTGACGTTTAGTTGACTACTTGCCTGCAATTCGAGCCCAGGTTAAGAAAATTTGGAGCTGTAACGTACAACCCCCTTCCCCCCAATATGCCTTCATTGTCGCGGATACCAACAATTTTACTTTTATCCCTATATTAAATATCATGACATAAAGACGTAGGCGGAAGTGGCGGTACAGTCCCATTAGTTCTTGACCGTGATATTAAATAAAAATGAGTTGTCAGCTTCACGCCTTGGCCAATTTACCCGCGGTACCCATTTCGTAGGAAGCCGTGTGCACCCAGACCCGCATTTACCCGGCCCGTGGGCTATTTACATTAGCGGTAGAGCCGTTCTGTTTTTAGTAGTCTGGAAAAAGTGTATTAAATTACAGGTTCTTTGAACTTCGTACTAAGAATAAATAAACTGCGGTATTAGCTTCATATACACTACTAAAATAATGTTTCACTTTCAGTCCCAGAAGTTTATTGCCTCCGCAAAATGATTCCATCGTTAAATACATATCTGTATTAGCATAGTGCGCATAAAACTAAAACTAAACTCCGTGGCCTTAGTCCGCACGCGAACTATACCGACAGAGCGGCCGCCGCCGGTCGGCGAAGTTAGTGCCAACTTTTGCGGATAGAGGGGTGTCACGTGGTCAGC
>Ga0123354_10010711_pt1 | contig 14145 bp, 8 predicted proteins | sample TergutLab28metaG_2_FD_97872 | JGI IMG/M metagenome (GOLD analysis project Ga0123354, IMG submission 97872) | Labiotermes labralis P4 segment gut microbial communities from Petit-Saut dam, French Guiana - Lab288 P4 | ecosystem: Host-associated > Arthropoda: Insects > Digestive system > Gut ... | reverse complement strand
TTAGGCCCGTATGAGCACAAATATCCTCCACGGTAACTCGGCGGTCACTCAGAATGAGATTTTCAACACGTTCTTTGTTGGCATCCATGCGAGATGAGCACGGTCGCCCTGGGCGCGGCAAGTCGGTGCTGGACACTCTTCCCTTTTTAAATTTTGCCATCCATCTATTCACATTGCTGTAGTCCAGAGCACTATCCCCACAAACCGAGACAAGTTCACGATGAATATTAACACAGTTTTCACCTTTTGCACAAAAAAATTTTATGATGGCACGCTGTTCTTCTTGTGAAAACTCCATAATTATCAGTATAAAAATAGTCACTTACAGAAACTACATTTGAGTCTGCATGCACTGGCCCCTGGAGACTGACTGGTGGCTCTCTTCAAGCCCAAGGTCAACCGCTTCTTCCCCCACTAGCGGGGTTGCAGGAGCAACTCTTGTACAGTCACAATAAAAATGTATGCATTACTTCTGGACTGCACCTCGTATGTTGAGTCAGTGTGCTTCAGTAGCAGTCAAAGTGCAGCGTAACACAAATACAGTTCTTGAAAGGGCTGATACTAAGAACTCATTACATCATTTGTTGTTATAATAATCTATATCATGGCAGCTGACCAGACAAGAGTTTCATGTTCAAGGTTAGAACCTCGTCAATATATAGTAATGATTTCATTATCGTGTGCTCAGTCATTGCATTTCAGGGGATAGTACAGTAAGCACATGCACAAAAAACATAAAAATACATCAGCGCCATTGAAAGAGTTAACATGATGCATGTGATTTCATAACCCCCACAATTTTTTTTTAATTTTTTGTGTGTGCCATGGTTCTCCAAAATCTATTCCAGTGTTCTTGAGTATGGGCTCCAACTCCCAAGATCCAAAGCACTAAAATAGTTTTCAGTTCTTAAAATATAAGTGTAGGCACATATAGTAGAATAACATTAAAAGAGTCATATTTACTTATAGAATAGCTCACGCCATGAATCTCTTGGTGGACGTCAGTATTTAACCTGTGCAGTAGCTCAGCCGCCACCAACTTGTCAGGGCATGAACAGGTTGAAGAGGAATGAAAGGATGAGTTCATTGTCCACTGTCTCACAATGGAACAGGATGCTTATCATCTGACAGAGATGCCTGTAGCCTTAAGGACATCCTTGGGCAGAGTTTACACTTGAAATGGAAGCCTGGGTTTGACTGCTTAGCTTTCCATTCTTTCTGCATAGAAGTTGTGTGTCACAGTAAAGCAGCATATCAGCACAATTTATGGCACTTTGCATGTGAAGTTATCAGGCTTCTGTAACAAAGTCATGTATTTATGTTTCAAACGTAGTACCTGTTATAATATTTATAATTAACACTGTCAGGGTAACTGATCTAATTTCTAGTTTTTCCCTGAAAAGCCACAGGGCAGTGCAGCTCATGCAGGTCCCTTCATGGTTATCAGTTTTCTCTACGAGGGCTAATTCCACATCACCTGTGCCAGCTCTATCTGTATGTGGTTTGATGGTGAAATGGGTCGTTTCTCTACTGGCTTTTGGTATCTTCTCAGAGTCAGGAACTCCTCAATGCTATCTAGGTGGCACCAAACACCATTCTTGCAAGTCAGAGGCACTTCATTTCTGGCCTACGTGTTCATTATGCAGAACATGTTCTACCAGTCCTGTAAGTGTGTCTTGCCCATTGTCCTGTCAATGAGTTGCATAAAGATCTTTTTAGGAATAGGCCTTGAGAAGTGTCCTGATCTTGTGTGATCCTTCGACTGCAGGTGAGACATGGTGTTGGTTAAAGTCACCTCGCTGAGAAAGTGTTGTCTGCATCTCCAGTCGGAAAGGATGTTTGGTGTTATCACCTACTGAGACAGATTCAGCACCAGTTTTGAAGTCCCTAAAATTGTTGCCAAGCAGGAGATGAGAAGTCATTTCTTAATTCTTTGAATCCCAAAGCACCATGGTATCTCCTTCCAGAAGCACCCTTATTTGATCAGCAATAACAATTACATTTACCAGAAAGCCCCCCCCCCCCTTTTTTTGCTGAACTTCATTGGATGAATATCCACAGTGACTAACTCACCACCTATTCTGAGTGTTGTACAAATCAGATGTTACTTGAAGCAGTCAGACCACCCTGTGCTTGTTGTAAAAGTTTTCTAGGGTAGTCTGCTAACTGCTCACTTTTAGGTTACCCTAAAGACCATTGGTTTGTTAGGCCACTAGTGACACTCAAGATAATAGTGTATTGAGGGCAGGTTGTTTATCCAGTTATGTAGTGTGTAGACTGTGCATAGAAATTTTTGGATTAAAGAAAACTGACTACATTGTTTCCCATGTCAGAAGGTCTGAGATTCGAAGTTTTACTTTGTAAGAAATTAGTTTCACCAAATCTCCCATAAGAGTAATTTTAGATTTTCCCTCACATGAAGTTCTTATGTAAAAGGTTTGCCCACTATACGAGTTTGTATTCCATTTAATGTGTTTCATATGTTTAAACAGCCTTACAACTATTATCTGTTTCATGATGGTTGAACTGTACATACCTTTCCTTTACTCCATAGACCGAAGTCCTTTTTGAGAAGCTAAACGTTTCTCAGCTAGTCAAGAAATTCCCTTCATTGTATAGAACCGGAAGTTTCAGTACTTCGTTTACAGGAGCCCGCCACCTGTCCCTATTCTGAGCCAAATCAATCCAGTCTATTCTCCCCCATCTGACTTCCCGAAGATCCATCTTAATAATATTCTCCGATCTACACCTGGGTCTTCCAAGTGGTCTCTTTCCTTTAGGTTTTCCCACCAAACCCCTGTATGCACCTCTTCCCCATATGTTCTACATGCCCCGCCCAAGTCATTCTTCTCTGTTTGATCACCCGAATAGTAAGTAGTGAGGAGTACAGATCATTAAGCTCCTAGTTGGGTTGAACCTGTACCATAGTTGATAATTAGTTGCAGACCACTGCATTGGCTGTGTGCAAGCTAGTGGCTCTTCATTTCTGGTTCCATAGTTTTCATTATTCATTGTTAACTCATTGAAAAATGTCATAGAGCTGCTGCAAAGTTTGAACGCCAAGTGTAGTTTTGAAGATTTTGTCACATAAGATGATAATGTGCGTTGAAGACATGCAATGAGAGTCCTGAGATCTAGGGCACAAGTGAGTAAATAGAAAAGAGTGCTTGTGACAACAACAAATTACTTGTGACTCATATTTTGGGGTGGTCATTATGGCTTGTGTTTTATGAATTTTCCTTTTGTACTAAAGTAACTGTATATTGAAGTCTTTATAATTGAAATATTATGCAGTAATTGCTTGGAAACAAGATACAAGAGTGGGTCCAAAAAATGAACTTAATATTTACATTTCCTGCATGAAGTTTTCCTCCTTAAGAAATTCTCTTTCAATGGTCCATTTAAAAACTTTGCATACAGGCAACACATCATTTTTAAACCTCATTATAATTAACCCACACGTGCTTCAAGTAAGTTTAACCTTTTATGGATGGACTGGAAGCAGTTGTCCCATTAAATGTAACTCTAATCAGATTTAAATGGCAAATATTGTCTTGCTCAGGTGCAGGTATGGGCATTTTTTAAAATGAAAGCATCTGTGGCCATCAACTGGACAGTGGGTCACATAACTTTTCTATTAATAATGTGTGGTGTAACATAAGTTGCATTCCTGTAATTCTCTGACATTCTGTTATCTTGGTAGGGTCCTTATATAGTACCACTAGACTGAGTATTCCTTTCTCAATATGGAATACACTGAGCAATAAAATTCCTTGCTCAGCAGTGGTATGTCAGGGGTTCATTTCCTGAGATAATAAAATTATTGCATAGTATTGCCAGTGATTACTTTCATATTAAGTTACAACATGCAGTAATTTTGTAACTCTCATGAAACAGTGCTACCAGAAACACAATGCCCATAACAAGGATGAACAATTGGACCGATCACTTTGTGCTTTAGAGATGAATTCATTCATGTTTGCTGCTGTGGATTCAGAGACTTGCATCCGGCGTAGTTCAACAACGACAATACTCAACCGCAGTGAGTCAGTTAATATTGTGAACATTGTTGCTTACTTAGGTATTCTTTTTCTTCTGCATTATATCTGCATTAAAAAGCCATCATTCACTTTATTGGACAGTTACAGTGTTCAAAGTTTCACATATAAAGTGATTTCAAAAAGGAAGGAAACCTTGCACAGTAAGTTGTGCTGTGTAGGATTCTTCACATATTGTGTACTGTGCGTCCTATGATGTTTGACAGCTGGAGTAAACAATCGCCGTAAATTCCCTACACTAACAATGTGAATATATGCCTATGCTACCAATGTTAATACCATGTCTGCTTGCCAAATATGAGTTTCCTGTACAAGCATTATGCAACAGTACTAAACAAAATACAAAATTCAGTTGGAAGCAGTAGTGTAGCATTTAACTGATTCAGTCGTTACCTTCAAAATATTGTATTGATGTACACTGTTACTGGAATTGCATGTTAGCATAATTATGGTAGCAGCATTGCTGATCAGTAAAAAGAGTGTGAGCTGTTCGATCAAGAGACATGCTTATTCATGAAGAGTGACTAATTTAAAATATCTGATTACCACTGAAATAATGTGTTTTCTCATTTGTTCGTTTTTGTACGTAGTCGATCTAGAAAGTGTTTTCTGAAAGTTTTTGCTTTTAGAGGTTTGTGTTTCTTTTATGTGTGGCCTACCATTCTTCTCTTAAGGCTGTTTACTTCAACTGTCAAATGCTGTGGGACAATGCGGGGACTAACTGGCCAATTTTTGTAAAAATGTGGTTAAAATTTGTGTTGTAGGATGTCACCCAAAAGACATTTGTTATTCCTTACCTTATAAGCTTTGGCGTGGGGGGGGGGGTCATATTACCATTGTGTGAAGGTGGGGCATGTTGTACAAGACCATGTTGAGTTATGTAGTTACTTAACTCTTCCAGGTAGTAGTTCACAGCATAAGGCAATTACTTTAAAATTATTGAACTGTAAACTTTTTCTATCACAGCAGTTACACCAAACCCATGCCAAATGGCCAGTATAGAGAAGCAGTTTATAATTATCTTTTAGTATGAACAACATAGCATAATTTATTGAAGAATCCTTAAAATGTGCTGTGTACTTGGAATGCCATGTTTGTGGAAATGGCCCACATGTTGATTTACTTCATGGTACAAATTCCTTTCATTTTCTTAGGATGAATGTAAAATCACCATAGCTTAATGTGTATTGTGTAATGATGGTTCCAATGAGTAAAAAGTATGCAGTTGATTTCAGACAAGCATATGTGTAGAAATTGTATGTTTGATTATAAAAATAGACCTTGCCAGTTGTAATGTGCATGACTGTTAAGTCATTATATTTGTGGTTGTAGTATGAATCCTAGCTGGACGTGGACAGATAAATGTATGCATAAAATGTATTAAAGACCAACAAATGTACTTTAATTTTATTGATTTACTTCTATTGTATTATGGTCACCAGCGTATCTCGGCAACTCCTGTGGCCGTCTCAGTTTCACCCTTCTCAGGATTTCTATTCAATATCTAATAATGTATTAACATAGCTTTTATATATATATAAATATAATTTTTATTACAGAATTATAATTTACCACATGTTTCTGCTGTATACATCACTCCACACACACTAAAGAATTTTAACTTCCAGTATGTATGTAATTATCCATGTTTTATTTTATTATTCAGCGTTGAATTTTAACCAGAAATTATTTGGTTTTTAATACTGTGGAGTGATTCAGACATGTTTAAATTACAATTGTATTCTTATTCTCAGAGAAATCACCACGAAATACATTGGTGACTACAATACAATAAAAGAATGTCAGTCAAATTAAAGTGTATTTGTTGGGCATTAATGAAACTTATGCATCTAATTAAAGCACAAAATTTGAAACATATAAAACAGATGAATGTATCATCGTGAATTACCCAACTGATTATCATTCTCATCATTGGAGTTTCTAGCATGGTCCTTGCACGCTAAGTCAGTTGATTTAACAAGACAGGTAAAAAGAAAGTCATAGTTTTCTATTGGGAGTATATTTTGTTCCAGTAAATACATGTACAGACAGTTCCAGGGTTTGAGTTAGTTTTATGTTAAAAATTTCAGTAGTGCACGTCAGTGGTGGCCATTATCTACTAAATTTATGACCAACTCCATAGAGTCAAGTCCTTGAGAGTCTGGTATTTCCTGAGCCAGTCAAGAAGTACCCTGTATTTTATTATACCCACAGTTTCACAACTGTGTCCACAAGTGCCCGCCACTTGTATCTGCCCTGATAAGATGAATCTAGTCCAAGCCCTCCCATCTTCTTTCTTTTAAGATCCATTTTAATATTATTCTCCCATCTGCATCTAAGTCTTTGATGTGATTTCATTCCGTCACATTTTCCATCATGCCCTGTATACAGTTGCTCTGTGCCACCTTGTGTGTGTGCCACATGCCCTGTTCATTTCAGTTGATTTGATCACCCATATATACAGATATATAGAAGTATGGATTATGTAGTACTTAATTATGAAATGTTCTTCAATTTCCCGTTTCTTTCTCCCTCTTACGCCCATATATATTCCTCAGCACCCTGTTCTTAATTACTAAGTATGTTTCCTTGCCTTAATGTTAGAGACCAAGATTTAGAGCCATATAGAACAGTGGGCAAAATTACAGTTCCCTGTATCTCAGTTTGTATGTTTTTAGGCTGTGTGATATATATCAGTCTGGAAATGTTTGTTAACATGAAATATATGTTTTACCTTCACAGAGAACTTGCTGTGTATTTTGTATTTAATGATTTGTTATGTATTTTAATGACTGGTAGTGTACGTTGAACAGTATTCAGTTTATTGAACACTGTCACTAGGTAAGTCTGTTACAGTCAGGCATATTCATACTTTTGTTGTGTACTGGACGACATATTTTTTCAGAGTCATGTGCATAATGTGTAATTTTTCATTGAAAATATTTTATCGTGGTGATATGACTTTTTATATTTTAATACTGCAATAAACATTAAGGTCAGAGTGAGTAAACATACTTGTATGTGCTGATAGTAATACGTTTTGTAGGCTGTTATTTGTGCTGTGCGATATGAGATGGATGCAGTACCAGTCCTGAGAAACACAACTGCTGTTTTACAAGACTAGATATCAAATGGTTGTCACCACTGATGAATATAACCTTCCATGTTTTATTAGTGTTAATGGAGCCTATCTAGCGGGTAGTTATTTGTTCTGTCCTTTTTTCTAGTTTTCTTCTGTGATCCCCTGGGTGATAATAATATTTGGTCCACTTTATATCCTCGGTTCAAAACAGAGGAAAAAAATAGAACAATCGTGGTTGTTGCGGCACGTTTGGATGGAACGTCCATGTTTGATGGGTTGGTTCCTGGAGCCATGAGTCCTGTTACAGGAATTGTGACTCTTCTTATGACAGCAAAAATCTTGGCTTCTGTTGCGCGGAATGTGTCCGATATAGAGAGTCAGCAGGGTAAGTGATATAATTGTGTAGTTTGCTTAAGGAACTGATTGTTAAGGGTACCATTTGTTAACCCTTTGGTGCCAAAATTAAATGCTTGGTGCAGTCAACAGAATGCTGGGATTTAAATTGCAGGATTTAACTTTTCCACACATACTGATATTGGGGGGGGGGGAGCATACCTCCTAGAGTTTCCATTAAGATTTAACATAATAAAATTTATCAGTCTGTGTATGAATTAATTAATGCCTTAGAATGGAATGCCCCTCCCCCATAGGGTATGCCACTAACTCCTTGAACAGCAGAGTTCTGTGCTCATTCTGCGCTCTCTCAAACAAGTGTGAAGCTAGTGCATTCTGGCTACTTTTGTAACTTAAAGTGCTGACCTTCAGATGGTGTAAGATGTGGCTTGGAGAAATCATTCTTTACTCTGTTGAATGCTTGAGCATTTTCTTTAACCTACATACGGACGTTAGCTAGGGATTGTTCGTATGCTTGCTTAGCTGGTGCCTAGAGTTGTCCCTACATGTGGATTCACCCTCTCACAGCCTTGTCTTCTAAAACATCCTCTGTTCAAATTTCTTTACTTTTGTATGGGTTATTTTAAGAAAGCAATTGTACCGATATGCACATAGCCTTTGTTTTGTGCCATAGTTGTATTCCTGAAAAATTGGACGTAAATGAAAAAGGTATAAAACAGAAATTATTCCTTTAAGAAATAATGATATAGGTAGGTGTTAGGGGCAGTCATACAAATGACAATCTGTTCATATGTGGTGTTTATATATTTATTATTATTATTATGGCATAATAGTGTACATATTAACAGTATTAATTTTTAACATATGCAGATTTGAAAGGGAACCATAAACAACACACATACACTTTTCATGGATGGTGCATGCCCTTTATCATTGCTGCATCAGATGACTAAATTCATTTTTACAGCTTTTACAACTCAGTCACTTTATTACTATCATCAAGATTCTTGATGTGGTTAGGTTAGTGACAGTTGTGACTGTTTTGTGTAGGTGGTTAGGTATGATAATGGTTAAAGTTAGTTGTGTTGTCATCATTTAAGCCTTTTGTTCCAGCCTGGTTCATAGTTACAAGGCTGTCACAGATGACAGATTTTCCATTCCGTCGCTGGATAATCAAATTCACTTCGCACAGGGTCTACTGCACAGTCACTTTATTACCCACAGATCACAAATATTGATACAATTAGGATTATTGCTTCCATTATTTATCGTCATGTCAGTTTTTGGTTGTTTTTGACATTGTCCCATGTAATAATATAAACAGCCAACTAGATGCAACAATAATAATTTTATTAATGATTTCAATCAGCTCAACATGTTTCGGACGATAATTTAGCCCATCCTCAGGAGCACTAGACTATGTTTACAGCTTGTGGTATAAAGCACCGACGATGATGCCTGCTGGTCACCAGCAGGTAGCATCGTCAGTACATTATACCACAAGCTGTAAACACAATCTAGTGCTCCTGAGGATGGGCGAAATTATCGCCCGAAACATGTTGAGCTGATTGAAATTATTAATAAAATTATTATTGTTGCATCTAGTTGGCTGTTTGTATTATTATATCAGTGATGCACGGTCACACAAACATTAAATTGTCCCATGTGTAGGTAGAATAAAAAATGAATGCAAATAAACCACATGGTCTGAACTAAATGGTGAGTGCACAATGACTTACTTAGGTAGTTTATAGTGAGCATGCAACCTACCAGTTTTTTTGACTGTAAAATTCATACTCTCCAAGCAGCATCCAGGTGTGTACCTAGCCTAAAGTGTTAAAAGTGAAAATGAGTGCAGATCGAAGAAGTGGTGTTAATTGGCAAGGAGAGTTAAAGCAAGAGGCATAAAACAAAGGCTAGGTGTGTACCTCAGTGGTTGGAACTAATACTTTGCTTTCTTGGGTGCCACTGTAAACAGATAACACTTAAGATTTCCTGTCTCAGTCTAGCAAGAAACAAACTGATGTGTGAGTTATGTTGCAAATGGTGATAAGTGGTAAATCCAGGATGTTTCAGTTGTAGTGAGGGCTACATGTTGCATTTCATTCCCTCAGGATTCCTTCCAGAGTGTCCATGGATGATCTCAAAGTACCCCCCGAAGATCTCTCATAGCTGTGAATCTTGATTTTTGCTTTCCCCAATTTTTTTGGTGGGTCTGATTAATAAATTTTGGTGTGCCTGAACATATTTGTCTGTGTGTGTGTGGGGGGGGGGGAGAGAAAGAGGGAGGGAATTTAGAATTTTATAAAATTCTGTAAGCATACTTTTGTATCATGTTGATACTGGACCACACTGACAGTGTTGACAAGCACATGTTTTAAAGCAACTATGCACAAGAGCTTTGATCTCTGTAGTAGAAGTTTCATGAAATCTTATTCAGGTTTCAAGAGGTGAAAAGGGGGAGCAGAAGAAGACATTCTGAGTAAACATTTTTTCCCACTTTGCTGGACAGAAACATAATTATGGGTGTTAGGGGTTAATGGGGGCAGGGAAACCCCTTAATAGGGCTGTACAAGAATGGCCATAACTGGCAGATGCATATGCTGTATTGGGCAACTGAACCTCACACCATGCAATACAGGGTATGCATTGTAGGGTTAAGGATGTAAATTGCATTGTAATTTGTGTCATTGTTTTTATCTTAACCTTGATAATTTTAACTAATGTTAAGTAACAGGTATGTAATGTGGCATATTTTTATAGTATAATTAATTTGTGCAGTAGTGAGCTGAATTCTTCTGAGGTAACAAATTTATAGTAAAACCAGTTGTTGCAGCTCTGCAATTTAGTGTGTCATTGATGGTTCATATACTTGACCCCTATGATGATGACTGTCTGAGTATCAAACCTAGCAGTGGTTGTAATTGATATGTAGGTATTGTTAGTGTGATGAACATGAAAATTCTTCCTTTCCTTTTGTGGCTTCACTATTCAAAAAGGATAAGTGCCTCCCTAGTTTTTGTCCTCCATCTGTCCCTGTTCTGCGCTACTTATCACCTATTAACAATTCCCATAATTTTTGTGTCATTTTATTCAGGACATTAAAATTGGTTGATTATAAAACACAGGAAAAATCTAATCAAGAGATATAAAATTCTTCAGAACTGTTTGGAGGAATATAAGGGATAGAATTAGTAATAATATTGGGATGGTCAAATCCAGAAGAATGAGATGTGCTGGGGAGGGGAGAGGTGCATGTAAGGCTACGGTGGGGAAACCTGAGAGAATGAGACCACTTTGAAGATGTAGGCATGGATGGGAGGATAATATTAAAGTGGATCTATAAAAAATGGGATAGATCTGGCTTTTGAAAGGGACAAGTTGCAAACTTTTGGGAGCATAGGTTCCATAAAATGTTGGGATTTTCTGGACTAACTGAAGAACTGTTAGTTCAAGAAGGACTCTGCTTCATGGGGGTAGTTAGTGAGAATTTGAAGTAAAATTTTGAGAGATGTTATAATCCAAAATTTGGTAGTGCAGTTGGAAGAATCAATGATGGCAGTATAAAAGGAATATAACATGCAATAATGGCAGTGTAAAATGAATATAACATGGATACCAAAATAGGGCATTAGATTCAATTTTGTATTAAAGAGATCTATGGGATGACCCAGAACAGAATGTTTTAGCCACATACTAGAACACATCATGAAGACAGAAAAGAGAGGCGTTTTTACAGGAAGACTTATAATATTACAACAGTCAGTTATGTTACGGATTAGGGTAGGTTGAATTCATAAAAAGAACACTGATATATGCAATAATGGATGTTGAAATTCTGGTAGTGTCAATCTTGATCAGTGTGCAGTCATGAGTCATGTTATGTTTTCTCACATTGCACTGTAATTTGCCCTACATAAAAGTAAATAATGAATATGTTGTCCTTCCTTTTCATTCTAGACACCCATTTTGAATAAATGAGTGCTTTGAATGCCTAATTTATATGTCTATTGAAATATGTTTTTACTCTTGCCTTCACATTGCAGATTGGTGTGGAATATACATTTTATGCAATTTCCACAGCTGTTTTTGACATATGCTTTTTTAGCCTGTTTATGCAAAAGGATTAATAGCTTACACATCTTGGACTTGTATTTTGTCTGTTCAGTGCAACAGTATGTACTGTTTTTTTCAGACAATAATGTCCTCTTTCTGCTCTTGAATGGTGAAGCGTATGATTACATTGGTTCAAGTCGGGTTGTGTGGGATATGAAAAATAGGGTGTTTCCCATGAAACCGTGCTCTTCAGCAACACAGGAACCTCCACCATTGAATCTTCACAACATTAAATTATTTGTTGAACTTGGACAAATTTCCACTCTTGGGGGCGAGCGAGGCAATAAAACCACTCTGTACTTCCACCAGCACCCTCGCACATCCAACATTGTTCTTAATCGGTATGAGGTGAGTTGATTGATATTTTGTTTTTATGCAGAAGATATGTTTCACGAATATCAGCTGATACATACATGACACTAGCACATTGGGCCTGTTCTTGTGGTGGCTGTTATCAACTATTTGCAAGGACAAAAAGATCTTGCATTTTCAGTAGCATCTCAACAGTAGACAGAATATCAGGATGTGTGTTCTCTGCATTGTAAAGGAAGCAATTGAAATACACCTGAACAAAAATTGTAACAGAGAGCGGTGGCTTTGTACTGAGCCACAGCTGGTCACCTATAACAAACACGTTAATGAACATAAGAGCAGGACCGAACAGAATAGTTACTTTACTCTGCCCATCAACTCTCTTGTCTGGCCACCAGCTGTAATGGGCAGATATTTCATGAAATTGACATATTTTGGAGGTAGTCAGTTACCTGATGACTTGGACAGAGATGGTTTTCGAAACATTGATTTGCACGCTCTTCAACCATCTGATGCGGCTGCTTGCCTGGTAATATATTATTGAAATTTATTTGTGTTTAATTTCAGTTGGATAACTTTGTGGAACATATGAACTATTATGGGTCCCCAATGGGACTTAATTTCAGTGTAATAAATGACAAGAGCTTTCCACCAGCATCACTTCAAAGCTTCTTGGCTGCAAGCCCTGATATCTCTGGTATGGTACTGGCTGATCATGGATCCCAGTATTTAAACACGTGAGTTTATAAGATGTAAGACATATAACAAATAATCCTGCCTCGTTTTTTTAGAATGAACATAGTAAATAATAGGCATAAAATATGTTATTTGTACTTATCACACAGCATTTTATGAAGGGAAGGAGAATGTAATTGTGGGACATGTAACACACATTGATGCCTCATAGGCAATTATTTTGGTTTATGAGGTTCACATTGCAGAATAGTATTGCAGGTGAACCATACGTTTGAAAATGGGTTGAGAGACTAGTGCAGTGTTTCAGTCGAAGTTAGATGCTTGTATCAACTTTTATGCAGTAACTGAGCATATCATAGCAGGGCTCCATTTCAAATTACATTAAAAGCTGGATCTTCTGGCACTGGATGATCTGGAAATTTACAGATACCCATTGCTTTTCGTTATTCCATCTACGGACAGCACCCAGCACTGATTCTGAGGGTTAAGAAAGCAAAATTTGATGAAGGAAAGACTGTTTGTAGTGGAAATCTACGTAAGTGAATGGTCAAGATAGTGACAGCAAAATGTTTGTCTTGGCATCTTGTTTCTTTTTAAGATTTTATGTATATTCCATGTTGTGTAAGTAGTGCTGCAGGTAAAACAGGACAGGACATTCAGTGACAAATTAAAAGGGTAAGTCTGCCCATGGGTTTGCTAGGTACATGAAAATACGCATTAGGTATAACATGGTAATACCCAGAACACTGCAACATTCAAGGGACACTTTTGTCCCAAACAGACATTTTTGTCCAATAACATACATATATACCTTTTGCATTTAATATTGGTGGGGCAATATGTGATTGTAAATGTTATGTACACATACTGCAGGTTTAAAAGTAATTTTGCAGTTGTGCATCATATCATAGGAGCTTATACGGTTGTGAGTTATTATACATTTGGTGGTGTATTCATCACCGTTTTTGTATGCCCACTTTATAAAGTAACTCTGCCCTCACAGAAGTGTAAATTAATGGAGGTGTGTTGCAGGTATTATCACAGCATAATGGATGATGGGCAGGCACTCAACTACAGTTATCAGAATGGCAGTAAACCAAGTACAGATTCTATTCAAGCACTGGTAGCAAACTTGGCTTACACCCTGGCACTGACACTGTGTTTTCATATCAATAGTACTGGGCCTTGTGATGAATTGGAAGTTCCAGAACGAGATACATATGCAGAACTGGTAAGGCAAGCAAGCTAGTAATGTATTGGTTTGATTATAATTTTGCTCAGCTTATGTCTTCACAGTGAAGGGGATCAAGTATGAGATAAGCTTTTTATTTTGTGCTCTTTCATGATGGTGTCATTCCCATGTCACTCCCCACTTGGTGTTGGCCTTCCCCCCCCCCCCCCCCCCCCCCCCCTTCTTATATTTATTTTTTTTTTTTTTTTTTTTTTTTTTTTTTCTTTTTCTTCTATCTATCCTTTTACTAACTATTTTTTTTTTTTTTTTTCAAATTTTACATAATATCTTTTTTT
>Ga0123354_10010710_pt1 | contig 14146 bp, 5 predicted proteins | sample TergutLab28metaG_2_FD_97872 | JGI IMG/M metagenome (GOLD analysis project Ga0123354, IMG submission 97872) | Labiotermes labralis P4 segment gut microbial communities from Petit-Saut dam, French Guiana - Lab288 P4 | ecosystem: Host-associated > Arthropoda: Insects > Digestive system > Gut ... | reverse complement strand
GGCACAGGATGGTGGTAAGGTTGTCAGCCTTACGCACCAGCCGCTTTTTACCCCCAGGAAATACTCCTGGTACTCATTTCTGTTAGAGGCTGAGTCGACCTCAGGGCCATAGTGCGATCGGAAGGGTTTTATGTGAATGAAAAATCAACTGACGCAAGCTGGGATCGAGCCAACGACCTTCCGATTTGTAGCACAGTACCTTAACCACTGTGCTACCGCGGTCCCCGAAGATATACAGTGTTTATCTAAATAAAAAAAGGGAGGAGAAATAAAACTTTTGAAGTCTGTTGTAAGATAAGCCTGCCATTAAAAAATACAGGCAATGTACGTGTAACATTCAGTCGCGTGGGTTTAATCATTTTTGCAGTGGAAAAAGAAATATGCATTGCATGTGCTGAATGTTTGTAGCCTTAGGTATCCAGCACGCAATGCGCATGCGCCATGTCATCTGTGGCCTGTCCGGCTGTACAATATTTCTTCCACACTATCTCATAAAGGGCACTAATTTCGCAAAAAAAGTTATTGACAATAAAATGTTTTTTATTTTTCTACATCTATTTTTTAAAACATTTCACATTCTAAGAAAAAATGAGCGAGATATGGTCAAAATGTAAATTGGCCTTCATGTACGATATCCGTTGTTCTTGTCAGATTTCAACGAAACGCAATTTTTTTCGAAAAAATCTCAAATATAAAATTTTATGAAAATCCGTTCAGAAAGGGCCGAGTTGTTCCTAGCGCACGGACGGACGGACGGAGATACCAACAAAAAGACATGACAAATCTAATAGTCGCTTTTCGCAATTTTTCCAACGCGCCTACAAGGGAAGAAATGGGGAAATAAATATATACATTTTAAATTAAATTATTGTGAATTATAGGTGCCAGTGGACACAACATTTACAAAGAATGAACGAAGCAGGCGTTTGGAAGTTAGTATATGAAAGATTCAGGTACTTCCAAGTTAGTGTATGACTACACTGAACGCGGCAGATGAAATGTAGGTTATGAAGGGAAAGACGGACAGACCAATACTCATGAAGACGGTATAGGACGGGATGGCACATACGTTGCTGCCGATTACGTTGCGGGTTAGGTTAGTGGACAGGCAAAAGGGAAGATCCATGTTGGGCTGTTACTGTATATTTTGAGGTAACATAATATCGGGCATCTGACAGAATCCGCGACGGAACAAATCTGCGAAGATTACTACAATTTCGAAAAACGTATTTTCAAAAAGGATAACATTGGTTGAAGCACAGATCATTGTTGCTAAATTTCACCCAAATAGAACATCTACTTTAACAAGAATCACTACAAATATTGCACTAGAATAAAAATTATTTCTTTTTATCTTTCATAAACTACACAGGATTAACTTTCAATTAGTGTTCTCAAAAACACTCCTACTTCAGAATCGCCTCACTATTAGCATTCCAGGCTTGTTTATCATTCTCTTTTTTTTTTATTCTGTATGTGTGTTGTAGTCAACACTTGTAACAATTTTGGAAATGTATTTAATATTTCCTTGACACTGAAAGTACAGTCTTGTGTTACTCTTGAAAATTCGTAGAAACGTCATCGGTAACGTCCTAGACTTTCTGTTTCCCATTTCTTGCAATAACCAAACTTATATTACCAAACCGCGAGGTTCAGCTCTTCCTAATATTCTGAAATATAATTCTTCGTTTCCGATACGAAATTTTAGCTAAATAATTTTAATAATTCCGTTTACTTTCTTGTTACCTTCAGTTCGTTGTATTATTAACAAAAGTAGGAAATGAGAATCATGCGTTGAACAGAACAAAAAATGTACTTCTCCTTTTTCTGTTGTAAGATGAAATTTTCTTTTCCATTCTACCCCATTCCAAAGAAATTATATTTCCTCTTCTTAGGGACCAAGAAGTTAACGCACATTTCCGTGCAGGTCTGGGTTATATGCTATACCACAACAGTTCATGAGCGACTTATAGTGGATCAAATGACAATAGCGTAGTTCTTCTTCTACGATTTTTGTTCGACCCTGTAAAAGTCACTACACTAATACTTCATACCCAAGTGTCAATCATCCGAGGGAAGGATAATAGACACATTAGGGCCCGCAGTCCCGGACAGACATAGACCCACCCCAGCACAAAAATATAAATATTCCTTTGTACAGCACGAAAAAGGCGCAGAGTGGTACATCATTTAAAAATATGATACACAGGCTTCTGAACCAAAAGCGTGACACTGACGACATTCATAAATATCATGTATCCCTGCTGCCAAAGAATGCACCAAGAGCTGGATGGAACTCAAGTCGGGCACAGCACCAACAATGCAAGATATTTAGCATCGAGTGACGTGAGTGGTTTTGCAACATCCGGAACACATGGGAAAAAATGGGAGTGAGACGGTCGGGGCCAGTTTAAGTGTACTGTACCATAGAGTCACTAGCTTGCAGAGAATAAGGAAGACTTGAAACGACTCGGTTGTTTTCTTGATCCGGCCGATATTGCAGGATTCGAAACGAGGAACTTCCTAATATCAATCCGTAACATCATTGAAACAACTTGCTCAGTCTTACCGCAGATTATAGAGAAACAAGCAGAAGAAATTTGCATACAAGTAATTTACACATCTGCAAGTGTATCTATTTTAATTCATTCAGTGTAAAAAAAAATTACAAAATTCCGAATAGGCAAAAATGTTTAGATGCACGTGGAGGATGCTAAGTCTTGACGAGAAGAGGATCCAGAACAATATGAGGTCCATCAATTCCATGTCGTGATTATTTGTTAAACATTTATCTCACAAGTACAGACGTTCACAGAAATCTTCTGGTGAAACTGGGGCAGAAAAGGGGAAAAGAGAAACACGTGAACACTCGGAATGCTACAGAAACAAGAATGGAGCCTGGCAGCCTTCCCGCTCCACCACAGTGAAGAACTGCTTGGTCACCACTCCGAGAAAGTAGAGATTCTGAAAGTGACACAGCCAAATGCACCGTAGGAAAAAGAAACTAATTGATCGTATACACCTTCGTGGTTGTTAAGCGTAAAACCATATTGAACACTAAAAAGTCTTCACTTTGTTCACACGGTCTGTATGGTGCTAGCAATAAACAGACATTTCCACACACACACACACACACACACACACACACACACAAACAAACAAACAAACACACACACACACAGACCTGACTTACTGGTCCTTCCAATGTAAGCACATTGTGTTCTCTAAGACGTATGAAACAAATATTTAAAAGGTAGGTAACAGGAATTCAACTTTGTCTCAAAGTGTTAAATAACATCAATCAAATGTCACAACATACAGTGAAGTAAAGCGACACTGAACTTACGTCTATAGGCTAGGTTGTTAAACCTATTGCATGTAGGTACCGTACAACGAAACTCATTGCATGTAGGTACCGTACAACGAAACCTATTGCACGTAGGTACCGTACAACGAAACTTATTGTATGTAGGTACCGTACAACGAAACTTATTGCATATAGGTACCGTACAAAGAAACTTATTGCATATAGGTACCGTACAACAAAATTTATTGCATATAGGTACCGTACAACGAAACCTATTGCACGTAGGTACCGTACAACGAAACTTATTGCACGTAGGTACCGTACAACGAAACATATTGCACGTAGGTACCGTACAACGAAACTCGATAAGGCAATTTAAAGGAAACTGAATATATTTCCCTTTGGGAGAAATTTATTAAAGGAAATACTCGTATTTTCTTCTCGCTGAAAACATTACGTGGTATAATCGCCAATTATTCACTATCACTGGATCACACGGTCGGTCAGTGCGGTCTAAGGTTTGTACTGTTTTCTATCACTCGCAACTGTGGTCGTCGAATGGAGCCCCTTATGGAGTACGGACGGATGGTTGGGTTTGTTCGGCGTTTGTTTTATCCTGTGTAGATTGAGGCCTTGGATGAAATGAACCTTTGTTGGAGGAGTCCTACGAAATGTCTGCCGATAATATTCGTAAAATCTGGAAACTGGAGGCCCTGGGCCACATTAGCCTGTAGCACTTTTCTTACAGCTTTATCCTCAAAATCACACGTCAGACATTCACAGTACATATAAAGATTACAGCACAGAAGGCGTTGTTACAAGTATCAGGCATGACGAACTCTTTCTTGCTTTCATTCATTCATTCATTCATTCATTCATTCATTCATTCATTCATTCATTGCTTCTTTTTCCTTCATCTGAGGTCTATCGGAATATAACGCACATAATTCACCGATTGTCGGACTTAATTCTTTGGATGTGACAGAAGGATTCGTTCTCAGCTAAGAAGCACACTTTAGAAACAAGTAGGTGCATGGGGGAGTGGAAATATAGCTCCCATTTTTCTTAGCCTCGGAAGTTGGTAAGGATTGGATGGTCATCTTGAGGTTAAGGCAGCTTTGCCCCCAGCGAAAGAGCCTTTTGTACCCATTGCATTGCACCAGATCCGTTCTGGACTTTTAGGAAACGAGATAAATCACTTCTCCCTGCCGGGAGTCATAGCAAGTTGCATATCTAGAAATAAAATATTTTTGTTTGAGATATTATCACCCTCCCATTTTCGCATTGGAAATTATTGTTTATTACATAACCTTTTTCATTTCATATTCTCAGCACCAGAACATTTCTCCGATACAGACATATTTCTGTTTAAACAGGGTGCAGTTTTAGACGGACATATTTATTTTTATATGCTATTGTTTTCAAAATCTAAGGTTAATCTATCGGCGCCAATTTGTTTCACGTAACGCGAAATGGTATAAGAGCGACTTACATTCAACGTTATGATGCAGTTAGAAGCGATACACACGCCCACATCATCTGTGTTACCCTATGCCTGGAGTAAAAGTGCAGCGAACAAATCATGGCATGCATAACACCAGTAATAAAAGGACAGAACCGGTTCAACACTCTTCTCGAAATGCAACAACGAAAGTTTCATGTAACAGAGAAACTACTTTTTCTGCATACGGAGTCACCTCATTTACCTTCTCTTATTAATCTTCAAATTTCCATATTCTAACACGTAACAGCCGCTCAACTGGTAAACTTGCGGCATTTTATGGAACCGACAGGTTTATTAACACATTCGAACAATGCCCCTGTGAAATAAAATGGCCTCTTCCCTTCATATTTTCACAGAAAAATTCTCCATGCAGTTCTTATCTGTAGCACGATTACTACATGCCAAACAATATTAAAAACGGAACTTAACTTTTAAAATTTCCTTTATATCCCTCACGTGAAGTAAACTAAGGCATTTGAATTATTTAATTAGTACACCAACTGATGCACATACATAAATATTCCACATTAAAACATTAAAATTGCTCCGACATATTTCGATCCTAAGATCATCATCAGGGAGCTACACTTTCCTCGCTAAAGTCACTATTAAAACTAGTCACTGATTAATTTCGTTGTATAAACATTGTGTTGTGGCAGCATGTCTTATTGTTATGTTGTTGAGAGTGTCCGACTACGGGTGTGCGTCCTGTGCTTTGCTGCGTGATATCACTGTCCAAACTGAGTTTTTCATCTGCTTCCTTAGTCCGTAAAGTCAAATTACGGGAAAGTTACTTACAATATCCTACGACTGTTTCCTTCCACATCCTTTCCCATTCTCTATTCACTAGCAAACAGATCAGTCAACAATAAATAGTCGAGAGTTTTCGAAAACGCAGTTGAAAAAGCTACAAGTAAGTCAATGAGATATTCGCTCTTCTGGGCTCTTACGCAGGTAGACTGGTAGTTAATTACCGTCGTTTCGGGACAAATTGTTGGTCTCATCTTCAAGGGTCAAGCAGTCTGCAACCACCAATCTATGCTGCTGAACATCCTACAGAGCGCAGATATCATTTGTATGGCGGCGGAAGCCTGAAATTACGCAAGGTGAATAATTTGCGTCGTTAAATAATGAAGCCGTAAGCATAAGATCACTCATTTTGACATAGTAAGCCAAACTCCACATGCAAGTAGCAGTCCATCCAGCACATCCCTAAGAAACTATCTCCACCCCAGCCTGAAAGCAAACCTGTCATGACAACAGCGACGCTGACGGTATCGCTTTCCATACAACGTGTAGGGGAATATTTAATGAGATGTCTAGATAAGAAAATTCGTGATTTCGCTTGCAGCAGCTCTTACATACTTCTCAATCAGCAGTGGCTCAGAAATACCATTGCACCTAAGGGTACTAAAGCGATAACCGTTGTAGAAAGAAAAAAAACAGCGATAAAAGGGGAGAGCAAGAGTGTGAACATACAGAGAGACAGAGAGAGAGGAAAGAAAGACAACTGAAGGACAAAGAAGGGAGAGGGAAACTGATAATAAATAATTACTGAGAGAGAAGAGATTCGAAAAGCAAAGAGCAAAAATATGATAAGAAATGAGAAGGAAAGAGAGGAAAAGGTAAATAAAAAAATAAGATAAAAACAAGCAGAGATTACACGCGATTATACGAGACAGGAAGAGAGAAGATGAAAGAATAGTAAAGGGAAATTACGACCAGAAACAAAACAAAAGGAGAAAAGAAAATATAAAATATGAGTTGCGGTGAGGAAAGGAGAGACAAAATGAGCTGTCGATACAATTGAGTAATTCTTTGGTATAAAGCAGCAATGAGAGAACGTAAAAATAACTTCCGCTAAAATACAAGAGACAGATACAAACTGAAATTATAATTACGCACATTATATCCGCCACAGATGTTATTCCGAATAAACTGCACAACAATCGGCCTATAATGCGAGTGTACTGCACACTGAACCATATGCATAGGCCCATTTTGCCACGAGAAAGTCAGTATTTATACAAATATGTTTCTTATATTCTAAGACATTTACTGAGGTAACGGTCTTGACATCAAAACTATTCGTCCGAAGTACTGACTACATTTCTAGTCTGTAAACTTTATAATTTTATGAATTATAAATGCCCTTAAAAACTTGATTCATATCTCACGTATCACCTACAGATATATTGTACATTCCGAAAGGTAACACGTTTCAAACAACTTACGCAATATCAAAAATTGATGGCATGACCTATTGAAATATGACTAAAAAATACGCATGCAGAGCCGTTAGAATTTTATCCGCAAGCCAACTAAGTTCTTTAAAAAAAAATTGTGTTTTCAGAGCTTATAAAAATGCTGGTACATTTCAGTTCACAAGATATGATATAGTCGAACTTCTTCAGCGCTCGCCATAAACCTGTGGAAAAGTATCAACAAATTTCACTTCTTGTTACTCCTGCAATATAAAACCTGTGACATTATCAACAAGTGCCCTTACTGTTTTCATTAACTGCCGTCTATTCACCGAAGCGTAACACTCCAATAACTTTACTGCACGCAATTCAAGGTTTCATGGTTTGGGTAATATTTATTCTGATGTCTTAGTGAAAAGGCTGGAGCAACTTCGTCACTAAATGACTCATGTAATTGCTGTAAGACTATTACGACACTGTCTGGGTGTCGTGTGCAGCAAGCGCATAGGATGAAAGCATGGAATTAAGGTACTGTCGGTCTGTTTTTATGTTTCAGTTTCTAAAGTATATTTGACGGAAATCTTCCATTGCGGGTCCATTAACTGCCACATCTAAATTTTTTACTTGTGTTCGTTATTTGTTAAATATAATCACTATAACCATTTGACATGAAGTTTTAATTTTACCGATAATCTCCATAAGCCTCAAACGGTTTTTATAACCTCATGTATATCTGTAAATTTTACTGAAAATGCTTCGATATGCAAAGGGTGTTTAAAAGAGGCGTCCACAAATTTTCCGAAAATCCATAAACGACTTTAAAATTCGATTCCAGAAGGGTAATATTGAAGGAAGTTACATCCTAAGGACCCACAAATATTAGGTCTCATCGAAAAATGTTCAATCCAACAGTCGCCCAGGATCTGTGTATCCCTGATTGACATATTTCTGTACCGGTAAAAGTTCACCCTATAACCAGCCATGAAGGAACAGACAGAGAAAAAGGTATAGCTATACACTTTCTTTAACCTCGGCGCTAGATGGGGGTGAGTGGTTAAATCCACGCCTCGGCCGCTTTACTCCTGGGAATAACCCAGTACCAGGTCCTTTTTTGTACCAGTTACCAAACATGAAGGTATGCTGAAGTTCATATTTGTTTATTTATGTTGGGTAAAATACGTAGTTACAACATTGAATGTTACTGGATATATTTCTATTGTCAGATGATATTAAATTAATTTTTGGATAGTCATGTACTCAATACAACTTGTACAGAATTCAGTTAGCTTCTTACTCCGTTCTCAGACCACCTGAATCTACAGGTTCTCATGTACGGTGTGACCACCTTACACACCCATATAAACCACGTGAAATTACAGTTCTGTATGTGTCCTAATATACAGGTTTTCAGGCACGACAGGGAAGGGAGAAAATCGAGAACCGCATGGTAACCAACATGCCCAGAACAGAAAATATTCTCAGTTTCTCTGTTCTAGCAATTTTTATTTTTTTCTGTTGGCTCTCAAATATTTTTATAGTGACGCATTGTTTAGTTATTTGTGTCAAGCTAGATTTATGCTGACGTTGTGACAAGGCGTGTCCTCCAAATAAGCCTACACCTGTCAGTGTTTTGTGAAAAATGGGTAGTCATTTTGAGGAACAAAATTCCAGAACGTATGGAGCACTCTGAATGAATGCATCACGATGTGCTTGAAAATCAATTAGTATTACACAAACGTATGTCAGCACAATCTATTTATTATAGAGTAAGGCTACATGTTTTGACTAAATGTTAGTCATCTTCAGACCCCTAAACAATTTCGTTACCAGATGTTTTGTCCACTTTGGGATTCCATAGTGTTTACTTTTGTGAATTACTTATTAGCTAAAGCTTTCTAGACAAGTTTTAACTACAGAGTGTGTTATTTTCAGACTGTGTGCTTTATTGTTTTAATGCTTAAACACAGTCTGAAAATAACACACTCTATAGTTAAAACTTTTCTAGAAAGCTTTAGCTAATAAGTAATCCACAAATGTAAACACTATGGGATCCTAAAGTGGACAAAAGATCTGGTAACGAAATTGTATAGCGGCCTGAAGATGACTAACATTTAGTCAAAACATGTAGCCTTACTCTAGAATAAATAGATTGTGCTGACGTACGTTTGTGTAATACTAAGTGTGGAGCACTGCTTGGACAATCCCCAGTTCATATCTTGACAGGGGCAAATAACCACACAGGCACAGATTCCCACACAGCCTCCCACTGAACGGATACCGGGGTTCTTTTTCTGGGGTAATGATGCCCAGGCGTGAAGGTGAACACTCGCCTTTGTCTAGGTTACGTACGAAAGGAGCTGTACTTCCACTCCCCTTATATACCTTCTTGGTTAGGAGACGGACAAATTCGCCTTTGTTTACCTAGACGAATATAACTCTAAGTACATATAGGAACATGCAATGTAGCTTTCCCATCCCGCTGCAACAACACTGTTTCAAGTAAGAGGATGAGTGGGAATGTAAGAGGTCACATGGGTCGGACATCTACCTGCAGTCTACTGTACACTCATATAGACTAATGCTGGTTATGGCGACCACCAGGACTCAACACCAATGAAAAATTCTGCGTATTAAGACATCTTTTTATAAAAGAGAATTTAAAGATGTAATGGAAATTTAAGGTTCACTAAAGTGGGGGTGAACAAATATCACAAAACAAATCTTGCAGCCGCCTCAAAATTCTAGACACCAGAAGGGTAATATAAAACAAGTTCCATACCGAGGACCCGCATATATTAGGCGGCGCCACCATACAATATTTAGTCGCCACGGCGAACTAACGCCTGGTATTTGTACAGTTTTGTACTAATGTGCTCTCTGAAGACAACTGGGTCGATGCAATGTAAAAAATCTACCAATTATTAAACCTTTGTTTCTAATGTCATGGAGTGGTTGCTCAGAAAAATTTTAAACTAATTTTTCTTAATTTTTTTTAGAGCCTGATATGTTATATTGTAATGTTAGGTACTTACTTAAAAACCAAGTAAAAACAATCCCTGGCTCTTACAGAACTCGAAAATTCATCGCCACCTACAAAACAGCCAGTTACTGGGTTCTGTTATGAAGCAGGTGCGTCCACCTTACACCCTCAACTCATTTGTCTAAGACCCATCAGTCCTATTTACCTGTCATTCACGTTATTCCACCGATATTTGTATGCAGTTCTCATCATCCCCCAGCGCGCTACTTGCATTTGTGTAGTGCAGGAGTCAGCCAAGATGTCCAGGTATGGCCACGAATGACAGCGATGCCGCGAGCCGTTCATGTAGGAATGCAAACGCGCCATATGCGTGAATGGCTTGGCACTGAAACGCTGGCCCCCGAACGTCCTCAGGAACTCCGACATCCCAGTACCGGTAGGCCGCCGGCGGTAAAACTGTGCAGGATGCGCAGTTCAAAGAACCGGACAGCCATCTAATCTGTACGGCGTTTTAATGTGCGTAATCACACACGCACAGTGGGGGACACGAGACGTTACGGGGAAATTTGCTTTCTTCAGTCATTCTGGGACAGCAGATGTTCAACCGCGAGCACATCCACGATATCGAGTCCTCGGTAAATAAAGAACTGCTGGAATTATTTTTTTTTCAGGGAAATAGCGCCGTTTCCCTCTATGATTTGTGCCCCACATTACGAAACAACGCAGCGGTCTCACCTTTAAGGCTCAAAAGGTTATTTTTCTTCGATTCTTTGAGCCTTGCAAATGAGACTCCTGCATTGTTGGGAACTAATCATGCGCCAGAGACCACGAAAACGGAAAGCTGAACTGCACTGCTGCGAGAGCCTTAATAACTCTTAAAAGTTGCTGTCCTTTGAGAACAGATTCCCCTTCTTTTATGGAAACAGTAAGTTCATTACAGTGGTCTAATCTTGACCCAGATAAAGCCAGTCCACGTTCTCACCTATTTCTTTATCTATCTGAACAGCATCTGAACTTAAGTCCTGCGAGCGGTCTCTGCAATTCAGGTTCTCCGATTGCGCTGTGTGTGTGTGTGTGTGTAAAGGTAAAGGTAAAGGTAAAGTAATCCCGTTACAGGCCAGGTGTGACCCAGAGGGTGGTTAGAGTTATAGCTCTACTCTTCCATGACCGCGGCACTAAAAGGGGGTGAGTGGTCAGCAGCACGCCCCGGCCGCACTTTACCCCCGTGAAAGACCTGGTACCCATTGTACAGGAGGCTGGGTGGGCCCCCAGGGCCGGTCTTGACGGACGGAAAAACTCGTCCCTACCGGGATTCGATTTCGGACCGTCCAGCCCGTGGTCAATTGATATACCGTCTGAGCTACCCGGCACACACACACACACACACACACACACACACACACACACATATATATATATATATATATATATATATATATAATCTCTCGCATGCGTACTATATATCGCGCACTTCGCATGCACTTAAGTTTACCTTCTTAATGACATCCGGAGAAGAGTGTAATTTACTAAGCTCCCAGATGGCCCTAAGGAAAAGAGATGACACTGGAATTTGTAAGAGGAAGCACCAGATCGCACTCTCTGAACAATTCGCTTTGGAAGGAAATACGGACATCGCAAGACAGACCACGAATAAATCTGTTACGCACTTGTCATTCTCCGTGACAATGAAATGGTATAAAGATCTTATTAAGATGGAGCAGTTAGATGTAACAAAAAAGTGAAGGTAAAAAGTGAAGTCCCTAATGTACGTCATGGTGGATGAGAAGCAGCAAAGCTAAGTCCCCCGTCATTCTTAAACTGTACTATAAATGGAAGTGATTGGTCAACTTCACGATCCGCCCGATCTCCGGGAAAAGACCAATGGTACCCAGTGGGGTTGAGCAGGCTCCAGAGCTGGGCTGGAAGCCTTGGACAAGACAAACCTCTCTCGCCTCGCAGGGAATCTAACCGCACTTCATCCTTCGTCCAGCCCGTCGTGTAGTTCCTACATCGCCCGAAGCCATCCCACATCCTGCCGCAGTATAAATATGTTTTGTGTATTTATAATACATAAACTTTACCAGACAACCCGAACAAACGATAGTGCAGTTCAATGCAAGTGGCACTACGTTCTTGCCACACAGTTCAGTCCAGTTCAGTCTGTCGCACGAGGAAATTCTTTTATTTTGCTGGAGTAAGCATAAACTCGTCAATAACAATGAAAACCAATTACCAAAGTGGACTATCGCGAAGTACAAAGTTCCTACGTTACGTACAAGGTTTCTGCATAATGCTTATCTGTTCTTCTGAAGACAAGAAAGAAACGACTTCGATACTGACGCCCACTCCATCGCAACTTTCTGTTCAAACTCCCGTGTCAGTAAATGTAGAAGATAAAGTACAGTAAAGTAGAGGTACAGGTCTACACTTTTTTTAACCTCGGGACTCAGTGTCTGAGTATAATTTGAAGAATTCAGCTTCTACGTTTTACAGAGACGCTTTAAAACGAGCAGAGAAATCGTTTGAATAATCGCAAGAGGTATGCTTAACTTATCGGAGATTTTTTGTCAAAATTTGTAGGAAAGGAAGTCATAAAATAAGTTTAGGGTACATATTTGGGTTCTCTATTTCCAAGTCCAATAAGAATTGTTCAAATGTAACTGTACGGCTGTCCTGTTAAATAAGCCATAGTTACTTAGTATAACACAACATAGGTTGCTTAACTTAATTCAGTTACACTTACAAGTACCCCACATGTTTCGGCCTATACTTAGGCCATACTCAGGCATGTCAATACGAAAACCATACAAAGGTAGATACAATACGAATCTAAGGGGTCGCTGAGAATGGCCTAAATACAGGCCGAAACATGTAGCACACATGTAAGTAAATAGTAATGAATTAAAATAAATTTGTTTTGTGTTAGACTCCTGTTACTTTTCACCCATCCCCACCCCCCCCCCCACTCCCCCCCCCCAATCACCAATTTATCACACCACGTGACGAGCTTCGCTATTTCCTGCTAGTATCAGTCCGTGTCTTGTGTTAGCAACCGTGGTGCTTGCACTGTTTACACCTCGCAACGTTCCGTAAAATTGTGGCGCCAAGATGCTGCTTCAGCACTGGAAACAGACGATAATCGCTCGGCGACGAACTCATGCTATAAACACTATCACTGTATAGTACACTCAGTTTAGAAATTATACGCTATTTAAAATTATATTCTCACCGGCATTCGTGTAGACTAAATTCTTTCGTTGACTTTTGACATAACTTTGCATACAGACCATACCAATAGATCGTACGCTGTTCACTTCTTTTTCTGCTGCAATAACACAGCAAGCACACATACTTAAAGCTGTCTCATGTACACGGCCGGACCGAGATATGTGGGCGCCAAGGGCAGGTTATTAATTTCGGCGTCCCGGTCAGGCTAATAATTTGGCAGCCCCTAAGGTCGACATTATTTAATTCTTAGAGGCCTAGGGCAGGGCTGGCAAAAATTTTAAGGACGCGTGACCAAATTGCTTACAATTTTTTGAGAAATTCTTCCGAATGTGGAAACCTGAGTCTGCTGGTACCATTATTATTTATTACTCCAGTGACGTCTTAGCGCCCTTTATAGGTTGGCGACCCGGACAGCTGTCCTGCTGGTCCACCCCTTAGTTCCACCCTGCTTACATACAATGGATAGGCATTCTTTGCCGGAAGCAGAGCAACAACACAGATGGCGCCACCTCTGTCGCGCCACTTTACACCGATATCTCTACCACGTTCCCTGCATTCACACGGTGTAGAATGTTTTACTGTGTACGTGTCTAACGTTCCCATATAGACCCGCTTGACCTACAAAGAACTGGAAGTGTCTGTACGTTATTCACGTTTGAGGATTCCGTTCTTCGGTGCGTTGAGTACGTAACCGAATGCCGACATTTCTGGGCTTGGTAGTAAGGACTTCCTCAAGGTCGATAAATCTTAGAAGAATATTTTCTAGAACGCATTCTCTAGTCTTATTAACCCCGAAGAAGAAGAAGAAGAAGAAGAAGAAGAAGAAGAAGAAGAAGAAGAAGAAGAAGAAGAAGGAGGAGGAGGAGGAGGAGGAGAAGGAGAAGAAGAAGAAGAAGGAGAAGAAGGAGAAGGAGGAGGAGGAG
>Ga0123354_10010709_pt1 | contig 14146 bp, 8 predicted proteins | sample TergutLab28metaG_2_FD_97872 | JGI IMG/M metagenome (GOLD analysis project Ga0123354, IMG submission 97872) | Labiotermes labralis P4 segment gut microbial communities from Petit-Saut dam, French Guiana - Lab288 P4 | ecosystem: Host-associated > Arthropoda: Insects > Digestive system > Gut ... | reverse complement strand
TTCTTGATATTCTAGAGGATCTCCTCAGGGCATCCATCTCTGTAGCTTCGACCCGTCTTTTATTATTTTCTGTGAGTCTCCATGTTTCGGAACCATACAATAAACTGCTTTTAATCAATGCATTATAAATGTTCAATTTTCTCTCGTTTCTTATGTCTTTACTCCACAGTATCCCGTTTAAACATGCTATACATTTTCTTGCTTGTATTACTCTTGATCTTATTTCTTTGTCGTCTGTTCCGCTAGTATGAAAAATAACTCCTAAATATTTATATTCTTGACAAAATTCAATCTTGCTCTCTCTATCTAATTTCAAACTTCTGTGCGTTTCCCCAATACATAAGTATTTTGTTTATTCAAATTCATGTCCAGGCCCCATTTCTCGTAACTTGCTTTTAATTTACACTTCATATATTCCAAATCTTCTTTGTCACCCACTAAAACTACTTGAACATCTGCAAACTGCAGTGTACACACACAGTGTTGTATTTTCTAGAGGAATACCCATTCCAGAGCATTTACGTTTCCATTCTTCTAAAGCTTTCCGTATGTAAATCTTAAAAAGTGTCGAGGAAATGCAACATCTCTGGCGTAGTCCTTTAGTAATGTTGAAAGGGTGGGATAGTATGTTTTCAGTTTTCACTTGTGCTGTATTGCGGTAGAGATTTTGCAGTGCTTTAATTAAAGTGTTATTAATATTTGATTCTCCCAAAACTTCCCAAAGTTTCTAAGTCTTTTAGTATGTGTGTTTTATTTCCGGGTTACGGGGTGCTGGCCCATCGACTCAACCCCCAACCTGGAGGACCAGTGTATCTCTCTCTTTGTCTGGGTGCTCTCCTTTGACCTGTCCGGCAAGGATAGCACTACCGCCTGCATAGCTCTCTGGATCAATGCACCAAGCAAGTCTCCTTACCCGGCAAAAGATGCCTTCGTCAAGGTGGAGATACTTCAAGGAGGTTAGTTTAAGGGATACAAAGTTTAAAAGTAACAGCAAAATTTATTGTTTTGCAGTAATGCAGAATGCAAAACAGGAGGTTGATTCTCGGCTAGGTTAGAGATTTACAGAGGGACGGCTCGGTCTCTGGAACTATCGTCCGAACCTGACAAGAAAATTATGCGTTTTACATACGAATTAAAAAGTGCTTTTCTTAATTTAATTTAGAACCACAGAAGCACAGAATTGGAGATCGGCAAGTAGCTCCAAGTTTCCCTCACTCCGAGTTAGAAGGAAGTGGATGCACAAATTCACGCTTCGGCCGGATGTACCCTCCAGTGAGGGTGATGGATGAGCCCTTAAAGCAGACCCGCTCAACCCGTAGCTCGCGGGCAACATGTTGCACGTCACACAGTGTTATGTTACCAGCGGAGACGTTTGGATCGGAAAACGTCTGGTGAAACTTTCTTTTGCAGAGCCAAGATAGAACTCCGAAGCAATTTTGACAAATTAGGAGCTGCTCATTTATGGAGACATTCATTACATGACTAATTCACTTTGGAAAAAAAACATGCTATAAATAGCTTCAACATAGCCTAGGTTGTGAATTGAATTTTTAAAATAAATATTTCCCAATTTTATCAGTACGCTTTTACTGCGCATAATGCATAGAAAAATACACGTCTTCAAGTTATACATAAAAATATTCTATATTCACTCTTCATTTCGTGTATTAAATTATATGTGGCCCACTTCAGAACGACATTTTGCCCAAGTTTCCCGCACCACACGAGTGGCTGAGCAGACTTGACGTGTGGAAAGCCTGGATTTAACGGGGCAGGTAATAAACCCTCCTGGTTGGGAACTGAAATACTGTCCAGTCCATAAGCAGTCATTTTAGAATGACTGGTTATATATTGCGAGCAATATGACAGTCATCAAGCCTGTGATCTTGCAAGGCATGCTGGAGCAACAGAAAGAATGTGCTTGATGTGAGCTAACGCAAATCTGGCTCTATGGCGAGTAACAGGACTACCGTATTCTTCGTTTAACAAAATGTCGATGCGTTGGAATATTTATCATCCACAAATCAGTCATCAAATTTCTTCTTTCAGATGAAAGATTATGCGGTGATTCAGGCACTGCGCTACAAAGCGGGTTCGATTCCCAATGGGGTTACCCCAATTTTTCATTGACCGCAAAATGACCCTGGGGTCGCTTCTGCCTCTAACAAAAAGGAGAAACTGGGATATCTCTTGGGGTGGGGTGTAAAGGCGGCCGGTGCTTACGGCTGACAACCGTAGCACCTTCATGTGCTGAATATCTATAAATTATAGAAGCTGCAACCTCCTGGAGGCCTAACGGCCTGTCCAGGCCTGTAAAGATATAGTTTTACTTTCTGTCGGATAAAAAGTGAATAGTTCTCAAATAGTTCTCAGGTCTACAACGCATGTGGTCTAACCTTTACACTGCTGTTCAGCTTCAGGGGAAGATTCTTTAACCTGACGGTTAGACGAACGAAACAGCCGTGTAATTTTTGTAGCAGGGAATTCCAATAGAGAATAAAAAGTCACGAAAAACCCAAATATAAATGGGCTGTGAAAGAAATAAGACAGAACGGGATTCATCCACCTGTTCCCATCGTTCATTTGAAGACGTTTGATTCACAGTGCCTAATTGGTTGGGAACAAAACCCCCTCTGTGTGAATGACGTACGACGCAGGATTTCACAATTTCAGGGACTCGTCTGGTAAGGCTCAGTCACAGTTCCTATGCACAGTTAATGACACCTGACCAAAATATTACTCATGAAGTTTCTTGTTCTTCCCTTCGCAGACGTTTTGTCTTTTCACTCAATCCAAAGCATTTAGAATGGCGTGTCGCTTGAATCCTCGACACCCACCACACTTAACGTCACGCGCATCAAGGCACCGAGGACCAAAATAAACTGTGAGCAGAAACACAGAGTAACGTGTCGGAAATCACCCTCAACGAATGTGACTATTGCAAACGGAGGGAATAATATATATATTATGAAATATGTCGTTGTGATAATCCGATCCGGTAATTAAAGACTTCTGTTCTGTACGTAAGAATGAGCCGCTGTTTTGACAGATAAATCTACACCTGAAGATGCCAGGGAGCCTAATTACGATAGTTGAGGAAATGGAGGAGGAACAGGAATGTACTAAACAAAATGTCTACTGTGTTCTTTGAAGTGTATTAACCTCCCTTATTTGATATTCAAATGACCGTGCATCGTGATACATTCTTATAATAAAACCAACGAGATGCATTAATTTCTCAAATTTATTTTTGTAATAGAACTCTACATGTTTCGGACAGTTTCTCTGTCCATCATCAGGAGTCTAGCACTGTACACACAGAAATAGGTATATGTCATACAGGTTATGCTGACTGCTGGCTAGCAAGCAGTCAGCATAACCGGTATGTATTGCTGTGTGTACAGTACTAGACTCCTGATGATGGACAGAGAAACTGTCCGAGACACTTAGTGTTCTATTCCAAAAATAAATTTGAGAAATTGGTTCATCTCGTTGGTTCTGTTATAAGAATAACCTCCCTTATATTATTTAAATACCGTTTGAATTCGTAAAATTTGAAAGCGCTGGTGAAAGGTGAATGAGTGAGTACACAGCGCTGGTGGAATAACACTGACAGGGTAAACCCGGAAACTGTGATCGGTAATACTAATGGTGATACAGAAGAAATCAAAGCTAGAATACTAGCTGCTAATAAAGTCAATTCCTCGGTGTGAACTATATTTAGACCTCAACAAAACCACCGAAATAATCAAATAATATCACATAAGCCATTAATTAAGCCAGTAGTGCGTTATGGTAGTGTAACATGGACCCTAACAAAATTGACAACGACAATGACAAACGCTATGTATATTTGAAAGGAAAATACTACGAAGAATTTACGAACCAATACAAGATAAAGGACGCCGGCTTCGTAGATTGAATAGTGAAATTCATAGTTTATACAAATATCAAAATATCGTAGACGATACTAAAATTAGAAGACTAGGATGGGCTGCTCATGTTGTAAGATTGGAAGATGAAAGGATAACAAAAAAATTTCCTTAATGGGAAACTTCTTAATACAAGACCAGTGGGAAAACCAGTAGGGACACATCATAGATCCTAGGAATACGACAATAGAGTGGAAGAGCAGAAGGCAGAGAAAAATGGAAGGTCTTCTGAGGAAGGTCAGGACCCAGAAGGAGCTGTGGCACCATAGATGGAATGGAATGAAATGCGTAAACCCAAAATACTCAAAAAAAAATCCCATCCCAATGCTCTGTCCATCCCACATGGAATGTTCTGGGATGGAACCCAGGCCACGGCAATGGGATAGCGACGATTTACGCTTTGCGTCATCCGATGGTCTAAGTAACCCCATTAAAAATGAGAAATCGGGATACAATTAAATTCCCCCAGTGGTATATTTAAATAGAATCTGTGGAAAGTTCACGGACTAAGTGGATAAGCCCATTAATAACCTCATGCAGTTTAAGCTTATACATCTTAAGGCTGCCGAGATAGCTCAATAGATATAGCGAATCCTCACAGGTTGGGTGATCAAGGGATCAAATCCCGGTGGGAGTGACATTTTCCGCATTTCTCCAGTATGGCCCCAAGGCCCACCCAGCCTCCTGTACAATGGGTACCGGTTCTCATTTTCGGGATAAAGCCGCCGGGGGAAGGCATTTACCAAAGACCCCAATATGGCGTCGACGTTAAAGAAATGGTAGAGCTGTACCATGAGTGAACCTCTGAAACTTCATGGCCTGTTCTAGGGTAAACTTTCCCTTTTATAAATCCACATGACTGAAAATATAAATTAACAAAGAATTCTAGTGGAAGCAGCCCATCCATCCGAAATACGTGGTCTACAGTGCAAACTTAAAAAAAAACTCACGTTAAAATTCTGATGCCAAATTTGAGAAAATCTGTGAAACGTTGCACGACATATATTCAGATATATTAAGCGGTAAATTTGCGTATGATCTTGTGTATGCTATAATTTATTCCAGATCATTGTAACCGAAATTCAAAAACTACACCAAAAAACTGCGAGAGCTTGCCATAATTTCAACAAAGAAAAACCGTACTGTACTGCTACAGGCCGACATTCAGTTTGCTCCAAAAATAGCAGTACACATTTTCAAGTCAAGTTTCCAAATTATCCGCCACAAGTTTGAGGCGCTGATAACAGGCCAAAAGCTGACGGAAAACATGACCTCCACATAAGGCGTTCTATTTTACTGCTTCAAGAACGTCTAAATACCCAATACAGAACTGTCAGTTTTCTTGTGGTTCATTTTAAGGCGTAGTTGGAATTCCGGATTGCATGTTGTCGAAGTTTGAGGGGCAGTGAATGATAAAATGGAAAGGGCTTGGAAGAAAGCAGTCATGGCCTACTCGAAGTAATAATTCCGCATTTTCTGGAATGACTAAAACAGACCAATTGCCGTCATTGATGATAAGTGGCGCAAGGCCGCAATTCAAACCGGGCACATGTCGTTTAAAATTCTGTGTAGCTACTCCCAAGTGTTCGGTACAGTAAAACTGCGTCACGACCATAAAACATAGGAATAACTGCCTTACTGATACAAACTCATAATCAAATCACGGTTTGCTCTAGAGTATCTGGACACTGAGAAAGCTCAAACTCATCTGTGGCTTCGAGATGCATTATGTTAGCAATAAAATCGGTTGCACAGTAGACTATACCACACATATTTTACATTTTTTATGTTCATGGGACCGTGCATCGCAATTCTATGTCAACTCCCCCACAATAGCGACAGGTAGCAGCAACGGTTGACCAGTACCAGATGCTGCAGACACAGTTATTTGTGCTCCTGATGATGGACGGAGAAACCACCCGAAACATGTAGAGCAGTTTGCAGATAAAATAAACTGTGTTTATTTATCTCAGTAATTAACTAAATTGATGTACAAAATTTTTGTTTTACAATAAGTTTATTTCCTGTCTCGAAACATGTAGAGGCAGGAAATAAACTTATTGTAAAACAAAAATTTTGTGCATCAAGTTGGTTAAATACTGAGATAAATATACTGAGATGCACGGTCAGCAAACCGTCAAAACTGTGTGTAGTTGCATCTCGTTGGACATCTACTGACATATATTTTATCATTAACTGTGTACATTACTGCGCTCTGAAACATATAACAAACCACCGGTTTTCCATCCACATGATCACACATCACGTGTTGGTCGAAGAAGTGACTCATCGTGAGTTTCACCATGAGCCTGTCGACAGATGCTGAGGAATACGACTTGAAGTTATCTGACACCCATATTACATATAATACATAACAGATTTGTGTTTTATGGTGTTTTATTAGGGGCGTTCGTAAAATTGCGAAAAGTGACTATTGGCTCGTCATGTCTGTCCATCCGTCCGTCTGTCCGTCTATCCGCATGGAACAACTTGGCTCCCACAAGACAGATTTTCATGAAATTTGATGTCTGAGTATTTTTCGAAAATCTGTAGTAAAATTCAATTTTCATTAAAATCTGGGAATTATAACGGGTACTTAACATGAAAACCAATTTACATTTTTCATCATATCTCGCTCATTTTTTCTTCGAATGAGAAATGCTTCATAGAAAATTGTGGGGGTAATCAAAACACAATTTTACGTTCAATAAGTTTTTTTTCGAATATCATGCCGTGTATGAGATAAAGTGGAAAAATATGATAGAGCCCGACAGACCAAAGATGACAATATGGCGCATGCGCATTACATCTGGATATCTAAGGCTATAACACACACTCAGAATAAGTAATACTTATTGCTTTTCCACAGCAACAATTGTTGCACGAACGCACCTCAATATTAGGTCGTACGTACATTGTCTATCTTGTTTCATATAATGTAGCCTATATGACAAAAAGCTTTGTTAATAATAATGAGAAGAGACACATGCTAGTAATTCATTAACGTGCAGTGAACCAAATCATCTGTCTTGAAACGACTCTCTATATATTTGTGGCAATTTTAAGTTGCAGATCGTTCAAGGCTTTATACTGGATATATTTGTCAGATTTTTCAAATGTCTATTGTGTGTGAACGGCACTTTATGTCGACCTTCATAATAACAGTATTGCTTGAATTGTTACAAAAATCATATCTGAAATCTGACAATTTTAACGCAAAATAAGATAATATTCAATATGAACTGGTAAGTAGGATGATTTAGTCTGTATAGTGGCCAGATTACGTCCTGTACGTGGCTTAAGTAACAAGAAATTTTCTTTACCCCAAGCGCATCCAAGTCTGCCCCTGGTTTTTCCCCGAATATACGTCATAGGAACCACCTCCCTTTTCACAAATTCGTGCTACCGCTGTGTTCCTGTTACTAAACTTATGGCGTGAAACAACATGGAGTCGGGGCAAAGATGCAAAAACGTTTTTGAAAATCAAGAGAGGTACCTCAAAGTAGATGTTAGAATGGTGACATAAAGCAAGCTCCACATTGGGGACCTCAAAACATCGCGTCCCATCGTACAAAATCCAGTCGACAAGTATTTGGGCACTATTTCCGTTAGGGTGAATTCCATTACCAAGTGTCGTGACAGACTGTAAAATGCTTGGCAGTAGAAGCGGAGAAGTGCAGAGAGCACTGTAATCTCGTGATGATATGGTCTTGTTTGTTATGGAAAATAAGTGAGCCAAAATATAGGACTAGGCCTATGTTACTTAACAGGTACTTATTCCTTATCACATAATCTGTAGGCGTAAAGGTAAAGCAATCCCTGTTTAGGCCTATACAGGCCCTGAGAGTTCTAGGAGTTTGATGCTTCTAGATTTCATGACAATTAGCACAGTAAGGTGATAAGTTTGTCAGGCCTACGAACCTGCCGCCTCTACCTCCAGGAAATATTCCTGGTACTCATTCCTGTTGTCGCTGGTTCGATCCCAGCTGGTGTCCTTGGAATTTTTTATTGATATAAAATCCTTCCTATCGCACTAGGGCCCTGGGGTCGACTCAGCCTCTAACAGAAATGAGCACGAGGAATATTTCGTGGGGGTAAAGGCGGCCGGTGCGTAAGGCTGACAACCTACTAACATCCTGTGCCGTTGTCACGAAATCTGGGAACCTTAACTTCCTAGAATCCTCTGGGCCCTTCCGGGCCTGTAACGGGACTGCTTTAACTTTACCTTTACTCATTCCTGTTAGAGGCTGAGTCGACCCCAGGACCATACTGCGGCAGGAAGTATTAAATCTGTAGACGTACCTTTTACAGAAAATTAATAGTACTATGAAAACGAAGATGAATATGAAACGTTTATGACACAAATGAAAAATTCATAAAATATTTGGAATAAAAAATCTGAAAAATGAAGAAAATTGGAAAACCTAGGGACAATAATGAGACATCTCATATAGACAGACTGTGAGCTTGTGAAATGGAACCACATGACATAGGATATGGGGACAATTTTCCTCCCTTTTTGAGCAAAGTAATGATCAATCAGGCGCACGAAATGTGGAGAATTTCTTGACTGAACAAAGACCACCATAATTCTGAGGTGTGTCATCCCCGTTGTGTGTTTAAAGTCTAATGGTGAGTTAATTTCAGTCAGAAAACTCAACTATAATTGTATGCTAGATGATGGTATTTATTAGCAAAGTAAATAACTACATGTTTCGGCCTAAAGCGGCCATCTTTAGGATATCACAATTACAATTTTGCTCAAAGAGTGTCATATATATGTCTATATTGCATAGTGATGTTGAGATCTCATCATTGTAATACGTGCTACAAGTAACTTTATCTAGTGGGATGTCTAGTGGGTCAATGAATGGTGGGGTGTGGATCTCCTTGGTTGGGTATGTATTGGGGGTGGGGGGGTAGTTTATGGGGGACCGTGATATAGGTGTAGTGTCTATGGTTCTCACGTTGGGTTGAGGGGAGGTGGTGGGTTTGTGATATATGATGGCCGCTTTAGGCCGAAACATGTAGTTATTTACTTTGCTAATAAATACCATCATCTAGCATACAATTGTAGTTGTTTTCTGACTGAAATTATCTCGCCATTAGTATAAAGAACAATATCTTGCCAAGATTCTGCACTCCGTGCAAATAGTTCATTGATTAAGAGAATTGTAAATCCATGGAATCACTCCACTGTGTTCTGAACTAACAATAGGTAGAAATGCTTCACAATTCAGTATTCCGTTAGCGGGACAAAATGGAATAGAATCGGAGGCAAAGCAACGTATTGCTTGCCTTTTAATCCTTCCTAATAGAGACGCTAGCCAGGATCATTAGCTTTAACAAACTGTTTGGAGGCGATAGCTGGCGGGTGTAACAAGCTGGAAGATTGAACCGATTCGGTTCTACAATTGAGGGGGATGAAAATCAGTCGTCCCCTCTCTCCTGCATTCCGGCCTTTCGATCAAGTGGAGGAAGAGGGTAGCTTCCGGGACGTTACCTCGGCATGCGGTCACACCGCAGGAATGTTTGATAAAATCATCCTGAGGCGAATTCCACTGCACCTTCAGTGATTGATTGCACCCCTCCTCATTTATTGATTCGTGTTTTTTCCCTTCATTAGGTACGTCACGTCTTGCTTTGTGTCCTCTATAACACAGCACTTTTGTTCTTATAAAAAAGCCAAAGAGATGCACTATTTCTCAGCTTTATTTGGTAAAGAACTCTACATGTTTCGGGCAGATTTACTGTCCATCATCAGGAGTCTTAATACTGTATTCACAACAATGGGTATTTGTCATACTGGTTATGCTGACTCTTTGCTAGCAGACAGTCAACTTAACTAGTATGACAAATACCAATTGCTGTGAATTAAGTATTAAGACTCCTGATGATGGAGAGTAAATCTTTCCGAAACATATTGAGTTCTTTACTAAATAAAGTTGAGAAATAGTGCATCTCGTTGGCTTTTATTACAAGAATATATCACGAGGAACGGTCCTCTGAATGTAAAGAACACAATAGTTTTAATTGCAAGCTATGCAAAAGTCGCTCAAGAAAAGCAAAATATCTGAAACCCACTCAGTCTTCCCCTAACGGGATTCAAAAGCTTCTGATCGCTGACAGAAACACATGCTATATGTGCGTAAGGCAAGATGACAAGTGACCTAATAAAAGCACAAACAAGTTGCTAACAAACAGAGTAATGCAACTAGTTTACTCAGAATGTAATAAACTGGGATTTACGTAAATAGAGGAATATATTCCGTTAACACAACACTTTGATTACATCATGTATTTAGACGGCGTTTTACGGCGTTCGGGATACGAGATGGTGCAGTTGATTGAGTACTGCGCAACAAAACGGAAAGTCGCGAGTTCGATTCCCGATGAAGCAAAAGAGTTTCTTCATTGACTTAATCTTACCGCCCTACTGTCGACTCAGCCTGTAACAGCAATGAGTAAGAGGGGAGTAAAGGCGGCCGGTGTCCAAGGCTAGCAATCCAGCCACCTTACTGTGCCGATTATCTAGAAATTCTGGGAGCCTCAAACTCCTGGAGCCTTAAGGGCCTAACCAAGCCTGTACAGGGATTGCTTTCCTTTTTATTCTCTACCCCAAATAGAGTGTCGTGTTGAGAGAATATATCTGTGCTTAGTTACTAAAAACACAAGGGATATTTATTTAATTTTTAATGTTTGCATCCCGAAGTGTTTAACACACATATGAATATATAATGTAACAGTCAAACAGAACAAAATTTTAATATGCTATTTTATTATTTAGGGCAACATGTTTCGACTCTTTTAGAGTCATCTTCAGGCCCTTCTAAGACACAGATATGTATCTTAGACGGGCCAGAAGATGACTCTATAAGAGTCGAAACATGTTGCCCTAAATAATAAAAGAACATATTAAAATTTGTTGTGTTTGATACATTATATATTCATACAAGGGGATATGCTCAATTAGAATTGTAACTAACAAAGCGTAATTAAAATGGGGCGTAAAAACCTGACTTACCAAACACATTGTAATCAAGTAAATACAGCAATGATTACTCGATTTAATTGTCTGCTTTATGGGGTATTAAAGAGGTTTTTGGCAGATGAGAAGACAAAGTAAAGCGTCAAATGATGAATAAATAATAAATAATACGAAATAATAGTCCGGAATTGGTCCAGAAGTTTTAAGAACGACATAGGTCTTCGTGATCTGTCCAAGGTCGAACTGCACTGCAACTGTATTGGAACTCTCACTGTGAAGGTGTTTGGTGACAACGTGCCTTAGAATTTTACGTCAGCATAATACGGGGTGCTGATAAGTCCTTAGCCAACCAGGAAGGAAACAAGCTAATGTTTCTGTCAGAATGGAGTGAATTTCCTTCGGTGCCTTGCTTTGAAGGAAAAAAGAACTTGATGACAGCTCGCGTCTCGATGTTGCTGAAATCACGCGCGTCCCTGACATGCTTCCGAGCTTGTCTCCTACCTGGCTGGGCTAAGGACTTATCAGCACCGGGTACACACGAACTAACAGATGGGGGTAGAAGATAGCGTACTGAGACGTTTCGCAATTAGACACTTACTCTAACATTAGAGTATTTAAATTAATTAATAAGATTTATGAGCCATGTAGCACGAACGCGTGTTAATTAATTAGTAACTTTAGTTGATAAACAATGCCTTTCGTGTCCCAGGAGTAAAAAGCAAATATTATATTAACCCTTAAAAACCGAAACATAATCTGTGTTATATAAGGGCTCAGTGCGCACGGCGCGGTAAACACTCTCCCCCTCCATTGTAAAATACCAATCAATTAAGGCTATACAAGGTAAAAGATTATGTTTGTTCAGAGGTCCGTACACAACGTAATGGGTGCACCTTGGAGAATTTTTGAATATGAAACCTGATAGTATGTAAAATAACCGCTTGGCTGTCAAAGTTTCAAGTGGATCTCAAAGGAAGGAGCTGTAATAATATGAAATACATTTGACTGTCTCAGAGAAGAATTCAACAAGAGATTAATTTTAATGACAATGATACAGATTCAATAAGCTACTGTATTAATGACGATGACTTGAATAACTGTATATAAAGGAGGTCCCTTTAAATGTAGTCGGTTAATTTTACAGAAAAAAGCCAAGAAATCCTCAGGCTCTATCGAAGTGTACCTCTGGGCGCAAGGAAAGGGTGGATGCTTAAGAGTTTCATTCTTGACTTTCCCCAATTGTTATTGTTACTACGACTACCGGCAGAGTCGCAGAGATGTTATTTCACAACGGCGGTAACAACGACTGCCGCACTCTCTCTACAATCAAATTGCGAACATATTTATTTGACGTCTGTCCTCCGCTATGTTGTAGCTAGCTGTTTCCAGTTTCCAGTAGTACCAGCAGCAAGTTTCATTAATTGAAGATCGCACTGCCGGAAAATTACAACCTTACCCCTCCCAGTAGACCGACCGAAGCCAAGTTGCTGTTGCTTTCTGCTTGCTGGTTTGTCTGCTACGAAGAACATCTACCATGGGTACACTAATGAAAAGTCCCGCCCTGTGTTCTCTCACTCCTTATTCCAAACTACCCCATCCCACGAACCCCTCGTAAAAGCCAACCCAACCTCCCATACCATGCACCTTATATATATCCTCCCACCTTCATTCTTAACCAACTATCCCAAATACTCAGCACCCAACTCCTTCCTACGCACCCACAGTACGAGCTCATTGCCATCCACCCATCCCTAACGTCTGTTCCCATACTGCACTCCTTTAAAACCTCACACCCCTTACTTCTGTAATTTTAGTTCTATACTTTAAGATGCATCTATGTGTTACACAGACTCCGTGCACATACACACACACACACACACACACACACACACACAAGTGCGCGCGCGCAGTTTATCCTCTCACTTATTTACTCTTTCCCTTTCTAAATTCCTTTTGCCCTAAAATGAAATTAAGTGAAGACACGAGTCTTGATAGTCCTCGTCTCTGCAAGCGAGTCCTAATGCTTACTGGATATGCTGTTCGCTGTGTTTTGCTAAAAGATTGCGCAAGTATGGCTTCATAAAGTTGTCTTTAGATATCCTCTACGTACCACATTTTACCGCGTATAAATGTTTCAAGAAACAGGACATCTATATCTGCAGCGGGATGTTCAGTGTCTTACTTTACGTTATTAGTTCCACAACCATAGAGTTCTCTGCGACGGGCCGATCCCTCGTCCAGAGGAGTCCTACCTAGTGTGTGCCACTGAGTGTGATCAGGTGCAACAATAAGCCTGTACACTCACAAGGAGCAGGTAGAAGAGGTCGAAAAGAGAAAGAAAGAAAATTTCGCGATAGAAGTTAAAAACCTAGCAGTATGTGGGCTGGGCAGTGTATTGCATGACGTAGAAAAATATTTACAGGTGAAGAGGTGTACCAAAATTTATATCAGATCCAAGCGCTCGTCAAGTGGAAGGTCAAAATGTAGTGAGAAGTGTCATGCAACAGGTTAAGTAGACTTGCATTCACTTAAAATATAAGCTGCGAAAATAAATAAGAATAACATTAAAACATACACCTTTGGGATATGACTCTTCATGAACATTGGTACGACAATGACAAATCTCGTTAGGAAATCTGGATATTCTGAAGGATGATTCTTGTGATGTGATGACAAAACAAAGTAATTTAGCAAGGAGCAACATGAACACGTTACAGAACGGTTAAATATTTTTTTTGAGTGGCATGATAAGATATTCAGATACAGGTGGACGCGCGTTCTAAGGAGTAGGTTTGCGGCCGCTCGTTTTCCACAGAGTGGGGGTTCAAATACCGCCGACGGTAAGTATGTCTGTCTCATGTGGGTGTTGTGTGCTGTCAGATAAAGTTCCCTACGATGGGCTGATCCCTCGTCCAAAGGAATCCTACCGAGTATGTGTGTGTGTGTGTATGTGTGTGTTTGTGTGTATGTATGTGTGTTTGTGTGTGTGTGTATGTATGTGTGTGTGTTTGTGTGTATGTGTGTGTACGTGTATGTGTGTGTGTGTGTGTGTACGTGTATGTGTGTGTGTGTGTTTGTGTGTATGTGTGTGTGCGTGTATGTGTGTGTGTGTGTATGTATGTGTGTGTGTATGTGTGTGTGTTTGTGTGTGTTTGTGTGTGTGTGTGTGTGTGTGTGTGTGTGTGTGTGTGTGTGTGTGTGTGTGTGTGTGTGTGTGTGTGTGTGT